>Ga0131853_10007539_pt1 | contig 19728 bp, 23 predicted proteins | sample TergutLab28metaG_FD_92764 | JGI IMG/M metagenome (GOLD analysis project Ga0131853, IMG submission 92764) | Labiotermes labralis P1 segment gut microbial communities from Petit-Saut dam, French Guiana - Lab288 P1 (version 2) (version 2) | ecosystem: Host-associated > Arthropoda: Insects >... | reverse complement strand
GCTCACCATCACCGAGGACGAGATCGACGCAGGCCTGGACATCCTGGCCCGCGCGGTCCGTACCGCACGCAAGAAGACAGGAAAGGAGCGGGGATGATCGTTCGCACACTCGACGAGTGCACGGACAACGACAGGGATATCAAGACGCCGGGGTGGCGCAGCCGCCGGATCGTGCTTGCTAACGAGAACCGCGGGTTCTCCCTGCACGAGACGATCCTGTACGCGGGTACCGAGAACACGTTCTGGTACGCCAACCACATCGAGGCCGTCTTCGTCGTTGAGGGCAAGGGCACGATCACGAACGACGACACGGGCGAGGTCCACCAGCTCGCGCCCGGGACGATGTACCTGCTGAACAACCACGACCACCACACGGTCCGGCCGGAGACCGACGTCCGCACCATGTGCGTGTTCAACCCTCCGGTAACTGGGCGGGAGGTGCACGACGAGACAGGAGCCTACCCGCTGATCAAGCTGGAGGACTCCGAATGACCCAGGACCTCTACGCCACCCGCAGCGCCAGCAGGACGTCGTTCATCGACCGGGCCGACCCGGCCGTGCACGGCGACGTCTCCGACGGACCGCTCTCCGCCGGAGACCTGGCAGGATTCGACGCCAACGGCTTCCACGCGTTCAACCAGCTCATCGATCCCGGTGAGGTGGAGGACTACCGCGCGGAACTGCGCCGGCTCAGCTCGGATGAGGCCATGAGGTCCGACGAGCGGACAATCATCGAGCCACGCTCGCAGGAAGTCCGGTCAATTTTCGAAGTGCACAAGGTCAGCGAGGTCTTCGCGGCGCTGCTCAGCGACCCCCGGGTCGTCGGGCCCGCCCGCCAGATCCTCGGCTCCGACGTGTACATCCACCAGAGCCGGGTCAACTTCAAGCCGGGGTTCGCCGGGAACACGTTCTACTGGCACTCCGACTTCGAGACCTGGCACGCCGAGGACGGCATGCCGCGCATGCGCGCGGTGAGCATGTCCATCGGGCTCACCGAGAACCTGGACACCAACGGGCCACTGATGATCATGCCGGGGTCGCACAAGACGTTCGTGTCGTGCCCCGGCGACACGCCAGAAGATCATTACAAGCGCTCGCTGAAGAGCCAGGAGATCGGGACGCCCGACGACGAGAGCCTGGAGGTTCTCGCCGGTAAACACGGCATCCAGCAGTTCACCGGTCCGGCCGGGTCGGCGACGCTGTTCGACTGCAATTGCATGCACGGGTCGAACAGCAACATCACGCCATTCCCGCGGTCGAACGTGTTCGTGGTCTTCAACAGCGTGGAGAACACGCTGGCGGAGCCCTTCGGCGCGCCCACGCGGCGTCCGGAGTTCATCGCGTCCCGGGATTTCACCCCGGTCCGGTAACGGCGGCGACGTGCGGTGACGGCGTCGGCGTCCCCCTGGGATCGCGGCGGCGTTGGCGGGCGGCGTATCCGCTGACAGCGGCCCGCCGGCCAGCCTCTGAGGCTGGCCGGCGGGCCCTTGGCGTTTCCGGGGCGGTCCGGTTTCCGGGAGCCCGGCACTAGCGGCTGAGCAGGTCCCGGTCGATCAGGCTCCGCGCGGTCGCGGTGATCGCGTCCTCGGGCGGGCGCGGCTCCCAGCCGAGGAGGCCGCGGGCCTTGGAGCTGTCGGTGTGCCGGACGATGTCGAGGTTGCGCCGGAACTGCCTGAAGGCCGGGACGAACGGGGCCATGGCCCGGACGTAGGCACTGGACATGTCCCGGGCGGGCACGCGCGCGGCGCGGTCCCCGATCCGGTCTCGCAGGGTCCGGGCGATGTGGTGGTAGGAGACCGCGTCACCGGAGGCCGCGAGAAACCGCTCTCCCGCCGCCTCGGGGCGGGTCATGGCCCGGATGTGGAGGTCGGCCACGTCCCGCACATCCACGACGGAGGTCCACAGCCGCGGGGTACGCGGCAGTTCCCCCTCCAGCATCGCCTTCACGATGCCCACCGAACCGGGCAGCCGGGAGCCCAGCACCGGCCCGAAGATGCCCACCGGGTTCACCACCGACAGTTCCGGGCCGCCCTCTTCGGCGCGGGCCCAGGCGGCCCGCTCGGCGAGGGTCCGGGCCCGGATGTAGGGCGGGACGCTCAGGCTGTCGTGGCGGGTCCAGTTCTCTTCGGTGAACGGCTCGGTCCTGGACCTGGGGTATCCGTAGCCGATCGCGGCGAACGACGACGTCAGCACCACGCGCCGGACGCCGGCGTCTCCGGCGGCCCTCAGCACCCGCAGCGCGGCGTCCTTCGGGACATCGGTCACGCTGCCGTCGGTGCGCAGCACCCGCCGCGGCAGCGCCGAGGCCACCGCGAGCACGTAGTCGCAGTCTCTGACCGCCTCGGTCCAGTTCGCGTCGGCGGTGAGGTCGGCAACCGCGAATTCCATGGCCCCGGTCGGCGCCCCGGCCGCCTCCAGGGTCTGGTGCGCCTGCCGGGCCGCGTCCACGGACCGGACAGTGAACCGCACCCGGTACCCGGCCTCCGCCAGCTGGACAACGCAGTGCCCGGCCAGGAACCCGGTCCCGCCGGTCACCAGTACGGTCTCGTTGCTCATCGCGATCAGACTACTGCGGGCCTCTTGCCATATTATCAGCGCCTTCGAGGTAATCCGGATGCGATAGGAATGCTTCAATGGCCACGATTGATGATTCTGTGTTCAATGCGGTAGCAGGGCTGGTCGCATCGGGTGAGTACCTTGACCGGATTCCGGGGTTTCCCGAACCCTCCCCCTCTCGCGGAGGAGTCTGGCAGGAGGCCAACGACGGGTCTGGCTCGGTCCAGTACCTCTACAGCCGGGATTCCGCCGAGTACCGCAAGGCCCGTGACGCCGGGCTGACGCAGCGGCTTCCGCCGCTTACCCCGGCGTCACGCGGTGCTGTCGCGCGGGCCGAGGCCGCCATCGGATACCGCCTGCCGCCGCTGCTGCGCCGGCTGTACCTGGAAGCCGGCGACGGCGGGTTCGGCCCGGGATACGGGATCTTCTCCCTCGCGGACAACGACGGCATCATCCGCGACCGCCTGGAGTTCCGCGAACCCGGGACCCCGGGCTCCGCGGCGCCGGCCGCCCTGCTGCCGGTCTGCTCCTGGGGCTGCGGAATCTACTCCCTGGTCGACTGCTCATCCCCCGAAGGCCGGATGTGGGGCTTCGACCCGAATCCCGGCCCGGCCGGCGGAACACCGCTCTTTCCCGAGCCCTACACGTTCACGGAATGGCTCAGGCGCTGGACCGAGTGCCGTCTCGGCCAGCCCGGCTAGCCGATCGCCTCGAACCGGCCGGGGTCGAGGTCGATGCCGAGGCCGGGGGCCGACGGCACGCGCAGGAGGCCGGCGGGGTCGATGTCGACCGGGGCGGCCAGCATGAAATCGCGGCGCTGCGGGGTCCAGGCCGGCGGATCGTACGGGAATTCCAGGTAGGGCCCGCCGCCGACTCCGGCGGTGACGTGCAGGTTGGCCAGCAGGCCGATGCCGTTGGACCAGGTGTGCGGGGTGAACAGCCGGTTGCGGGCCAGGGCCAGTTCGGCGATGGTGCGCACGCGCGACGGGCCGCCGGCGAGCGCGACGTCGGGCTGGTACACGTCGAGGGCGTCGCCGTTGACCAGGTCCAGCAATTCGCCGAAGGTGCGTACCATCTCCCCTCCGGCGACCCGGACCCCGGTGGCGTCGCGCACCGACCGCAGCCCGGTCCGGTCGTCCAGGGGCAGCGGTTCCTCCAGCCAGAACACGTCCAGTTCGGCGAGCGCGGCGGCGAACCGCCGGACCGCGGCCGGGTCCAGGGACGCCCGGATGTCGCCGGCCATGCGCCAGGACTGGTTGAGGTCGACCATCAGGTCCATGTCCGGGCCGACCGCGTCGCGAACCGCCCGCATCACCGCGATCCCCTCGGCGAGCCGGCCGGCCGGGAGCCGGATCTTCGCCGCCCGGAAGCCGCGCTCGCGCATGGCGAGCACGGTCTCGGCCCGCTGCGGCGCCGGCAGGATCCGGCCGGTGGACGCGTACGCGGGAATCGCGTCGAGGGAACCGCCGAACAGCGTGGCGACCGGGACCCCGAGCTTCTTCCCGATCACGTCCCACAGCGCCACTTCCAGCGGCCAGTACCGTCCGGCGTGGAACGAGATGGTCTCCAGCACCCGGACGTGCCGGGCGATGGCCAGCGGATCCTGCCCGATGAACAGGTCCGCGTACGGGCCGAAGCCGTCCATGGTGTCGCCGGAACCGTAGCCGGTCACGCCCTCGTCGGTGGTGACCCGGACGACGGTCGCGTCGAAGCGGGTGCGGGGCACCGGATCCCACGCGGCGTCGAACGGCGGGTCCAGCGGCAGCGTCCCCCTCAGCACCTGAATCCCGGTGATTCTCACGTCCGCCAGCTTACAGACGCCGCCGAGGTTGCATTGTGATCAAGGGCCTGTAGCGGCGGCGGCCGCGGGGTCACGATAGGACGCATGAGTAACCAATTGCCTGAAGCGGGAACATGGACGATCGACTCGGCTCACTCCTGGGCCGAGTTCGCTGTCGAGCACTTCACGGTCGCTTTCGCCCGCGGCCTCATGGCCGGGCCCTCCGGCACGATCACGGTCGCCGAGAACCTGGAGTCGTCGTCGGTCACCGCGTCCATCGAGGTGAAGACGCTGAACACCGCCAACGCCAAGCGGGACGAGCACGTCCTGGGCCCGGACTTCCTGGACGCCGAGAAGTACCCCACGATTGACTTCACGTCGCGCGCGCTGCGGCGCACCCAGAAGCCGGCGGGCCTGTTCAAGAAGAAGACCGAGGGCTTCGAGCTGGACGGGGACCTGACCCTGCACGGCGTCACCAAGCCGGTGACGCTGGCCCTCACGCCGCGCGGGGTCGTCACCGACACATGGGGCAAGACCCGCTTCGGCCTCACCGCGACGGCGGAACTCGCCCGCAGCGCCTTCGACGCGGGCGAGTTCGGTCACGTGAAGCTCGAGTCCGGGGGCTTCATGCTGCCGGACACGGTCCGGGTCACCCTTGAGATCGAGGCCACCCGCGAGGAGCCCGCCGACGACGAGGCGTCCGGCGATGAGAGCGCGACGGCCGAGGCCGAGGCCGGCGAGACCGAGGCCGGCGAGTGAGCTAAAGCCGGTCCAGGATCTGGCGGCTGGCCTCCCCGACGGCCCGGAACTCGGCGGGGGTCAGCCCGTCCACGATGAGCTTGCGGACCGCCTCCACGTGGCCGGGGGCGGTCTCGACTACCTTGTCCCAGCCCGCGTCGGTGAGGACCGCGTTGATGAAGCGCCCGTCACCGGGACAGGACTGGCGGCGGACCCAGCCGCGCCGTTCCAGCCGGCTGACCACATGCGACAGCCGGGACAGTGACCCGCTGGCGATCGCGGCCAGGTCGCTCATGCGCAGCGTGCGGTCCGGGGCCTCGGACAGGCTGATCAGCACCATGTACTCGAAGTGGGTGATCTGGGCGTCCCGCTGCAGCTGGGCGTCCAGGGCGGCGGGCAGCCGGAACAGCAGCGACGCCAGCGGCCGCCAGGACTGCTGCTCATCATCGGTCAGCCAGCGGGGTTCGTCCATGATGATCAGCGTAGCCGGGCCGCCGGCACCACTCGCGTGATGGCCTCGGTCTCCCAGCCGTTCGCCATGATGTGAACCCCGGCGACGCCGGGAACCTCGCGCAGCTGCCGGATCACGCCGGCGGCCACGTCCACTCCGGCGGTCTTCGCCTCGTCGCCGGACAGGCCGGACAGCCGGGCGAACGTCGCGTCGTCGACCTCGACCCCCGGGATGTTCTTGTGCATGTGCTCCAGGGCCCGCGTCGACCGGGGCGGCATCACGCCGACCAGGACCGGAATGCCGTCCAGGACCCCGGAACCCACCAGGGCGCTGAACCACTCGGCGAAGCGCGGCACGTCGAAGACGATATTGGTCTGGAAGAACCGGGCCCCGGCCTCGATCTTGCCCCGCACCCGTGCCTCGGTGTCGACCAGGGGATTCATCGCGGCGGCGGCGAAGAAGTCCGTCGGCGTCTTGAGCTTCTCCCCCGCGGCCAGTTCGCCCTGGTTGAGCTGGCCGATCAGCCGCAGCAGGCCACCGGAATCCACGTCCTTCACGTCGGTGGCGATATCGGCGTATTTCCCGACCTTGAGCGGGTCGCCCGACAGGGCGAGCACGCTGCGCACTCCGAGGGCCCAGGCGCCCAGGAGATCGGACTGGATGGCCATGATGTTCCGGTCGCGGGTGGTCACCTGGAGAATGGGGTCGATGCCGTTCTCCATGAGCCAGGTGGACGCGGCGAGCGGGGACACCTTGGCCGTGGCGGCCGGGTTGTCGGTCACGTTCGCGGAGTCGACCAGGCCCTTGATCGCGGCCGCGGACGCGCGGACCGGCGCGGGGTCCGGGTTCAGGGGCGGGGACAGCTCCGCGGTGACCGCGAACGTTCCGGAGGCGAGGATGTCACGAAGGGCCATACCGGCCATACTCGCAAGTGCGCCAGGACCGCGCCAGGGAGGGTTTCCGCGGGCCCGCACGGACGCCGCCGTGGCTTGTGCCCAGGCCACAACCGTCGGCTTCCGGGCCTCCGGCCCCTCCACCGTCAGATATAGCCATATATCCGGTAATGGAACGGAATTCGCATGGTTCTGGGCACCCGGGGCTGGGGATAGTGAAGCCGTGATGAAGAGGTGAGGAGCCGGACCGCGGCCGGGGAGGCCACGTACCTGCTGGAGCCGAAGAACTGGATCATCGCCACCGTCGTCGCCGTCGGCTGGCACGCGCAGGGCGTCCGCGGGCTGGCCTGGGGCCTGGTCGCGGCGCTGTTCGCGGGGGTCCTGCCGACGATCTTCATCAGCCGCGGCGTCAGCCGGGGGCGCTGGAGGGACCGGAACGTCGGCGACAAGCGTCCCCGGCTCATCGTGATGGGGTTCATCATCGCGTCCGTCGCGGCCGGCCTCGTCCTGCTGGCCGTCTGCGGGGCTCCCGCGACGCTCACCGGCTATTTCGTGTTCATGCTGGTCAGCGTGGCTATTCTCGCGCTCATCACGGTGGTCTGGAAGATCTCCATCCACTGCGCGGTGGCCTCCGGGAGCGTGACGATCCTCATCCTCACCTTCGGGCCGTGGCTGATCGGCGCCTACGCCCTGACCGCGGTCACCGCCTGGTCGCGCGTCGCGCTCAAGGACCACACCCTCGCCCAGGTGGTCGCCGGGTCAGTCCTCGGCGCGGTGGCCGCGCTCATCGGGTACCACTTCATCCCGAAGGGATGAAGGACAGCACAGCATCCCGAAGGGATGACCAAGGGCTCAGCATCCCGAAGGGCTAGAGCGCCCAGAGGCGCACGGTGCGGTCGGCGGACGCGGTGGCGAGCTGTCCGCCGGCGGGCCGGAAGGCGACGGCGTTGACGGCGCCCTCGTGCCCGTCCAGGGTCTTCACGCAGCTGCCGTCGGAGGTCTTGAACAGCTTCGCGGTGGCGTCCCCGCCGACGGTGGCCACGAGTGCCCCGTCCGGGCTGAACGCGGCGCCGAACGCCGACCCGCTGTGTCCCTCGAGGCCGCGGAGCAGTTCGCCGGTCCCGGCGTCCCACAGCCGCGTGACGCCGTCCTCGCCCGCGGAGGCGATGATGGTCCCGTCCGGACTGTAGGAAACCGACCACGCGGTGTCCTTGTGGCCCTCCAGGACGGCAGCCTCGGCGCCGGTGCCCGCGTCCCAGAGCCGGACGGTCGCGTCGAAGCCCGCCGTGGCCAGGTGCCGTCCGTCGGGGCTGAACGTCAGGGCGGACACGTTGCCGTCATGGCTGGCCAGGACCCCGAGGGGATCGCCGGTCCCGGCGTGCCAGAGCCGGATGGTGGCGTCGTAGCCGGTGGTGGCCAGCCGGTGCCCGTCGGGGGCGAACGCGGCGGCGTAGACCATGTCGGTATGCCCGGTCAGCTTGGCGTAGCAGACCCCGGCCGCGGAATCCCACAGCCGCGGGATGGCGTCCGCGCCGATCGTGGCCACGGCTCCCCGGGAGCTGAACGGCGCGAGCAGCACCGCGTCGGCGTGCCCGGCCAGGGTGCGAACCTGTTCGGGGTCCTCAGCGGTCGTCTTCCAGAGGCGGGCGGTCCGGTCCTCCGAGGCCGTGGCCAGCAGCCCGCCGTCGGGGCTGTACGCAACCCAGTTCACCGGGCCGGTATGCCCGGACAGCACGAGGGCGCGGCCTACCTCCGGCTGGAAAACACTCATCTGCCTGCCTTTGTGGGATGATTATCGTTCGATGCCCGCCTAATTCTGCACTTTCGCTCGCGATCCGTACGGCGCTTTTCCTACGTTTATGCCATATAACACGCCTGATATGTGGTATTTCGTAGCCCGGCGAAGCTAGATGTCCGGCTCTTAACGGCGGGCGCCCCGGCGCGGATAATACGGATCATGACGCTCGAAGACCTGTACAAGGACCTGCACTCCCACCCCGAACTCGCCTTCGCCGAGCACCGCACGGCGAGCATCGCCGCCGAGTGGCTGGCCGGCGCGGGCTTCGAGGTCACCACGGGCATCGGCGGCACCGGCGTGACGGGCGTCCTGCGCAACGGCGACGGCCCGGCGGTCCTCCTCCGGGCGGACATGGACGCGCTGCCGGTGCGCGAGGAGACCGGCCTGGACTACGCCAGCGACGTGGTCGCGCCCGACCGGCGGGGCGACCGCACCCCCGTCATGCACGCCTGCGGCCATGACATGCACGTGACCTGCCTGTGCGGCGCGGCCTCCGAGCTGGCCGGGTCCGCCGGCACGTGGCGGGGGACGCTGGTCGCCCTCTTCCAGCCGGCCGAGGAGATCGGCGCGGGCGCCCGGGCCATGCTCGATGACGGGCTGTACTCGTCGGTGCCCCGGCCCGACTTCGTGCTCGGGCAGCACGTCTTCCCCTGGGACACCGGATCGGTGCTGTACCGGTCCGGGGCGTTCATGGGCGCGGCCGAGAGCTGGGACGTCACCCTGTACGGCCGCGGCGGCCACGGTTCGGCCCCGGAACGCACGGTCGACCCGGTGGTGATGGCCGCGTCGGCGGTGCTGCGGCTGCAGACCCTGGTCGCGCGGGAGATCGCCCCGGCGGACCGGGGCGTGGTCACGGTGTCGCGCCTGCGGGCCGGCCACGCGGAGAACATCATCCCGGATACGGCCACGATCACCCTGAATTTCCGGGCCTTCGACCCCGGCGTGCAGGAGCGGCTCACCGCCGGCGCGCGGCGGATCATCGAGTCGGAGGCGGCGGCGTCCGGGGCCCCGCGCCCGCCGTCGTATGAGGTGCTGAGCTCATTCCCGGTCACGGTCAACGACGACGCGCTGGTCGCCCGGCTGTCGGCGGTCCTCGACCGTTCCCGGGAGACCGCGCCGATCATGGGCAGCGAGGATTTCGGGCTTCTGGGGACCTCGGCCGGGGCGCCGTCCTTCTTCTGGGGGCTCGGATGCGCGCCCGAGGGCTCCCCGGGAATCCACTCGCCGCAGTTCACTCCGGAAATCGGCCCGACGCTTCCGGCCGGAGTAAACGCGCTGGTGACAGCGGTCCGGGATGTGCTGCCGGTTTAGGTGATCAACGGCCCCGGGCTGGGCATAAGCGATTTGTGCCATCTGGTGAGAAGTCAGTCCCGCAACACTCCTCTAGGTGGATCTCGGTCCGCGCCGACGTGCCCTCGGTCCGGGCCCGGCCCCGCCTGTACTTCGGTCTCGGGCGGGCCGATCCCGGGCTCCCGGCGGCGATCGCGCGCACCGTCGCGGCCGAGCCCTTCGGCTGGTCCCGCGACCCGGTCGACGTGCGGCTGCGCATCGACGCAGACCTGACGTTCACCGTCATCGACGACGGCACGGCGCCCCTGGAGTGCGGCACGGGCAGGCCGCTGCTGGACCGCAACGGGTGCCTGCTGGACCGGCGCCGCTGGGCCCTGGCCGCCGCGGCCGCCCTCAGCGTCCGGGCCAGAGCCGAAGTCCACGCAAGCGGCCGACGCTGGGTCCAGGACCTGGCCGGGGCGCTCCCGGCTTCCCCGCCCCGGGACGGCGGCGACGCGTCCGGCGCCCTGACCCGGGTGACGTTCGAACTGGACGGCTCGTACTTCCGCCCGGGCTCGGTTCTGCCCGTCGACCCGGGCGCGCTGTGGCCCGACGCGGTCCGCGGCACCTTCAGCGTCACCGACCAGCGGGTCGCCTAGGTCCTACCCGCGGGCGGCGGTGCCGAGATTCACCAGGGTGACGGCGCCCAGGTCGCAGGCGCTGGCGCCGGTGACGGCGAGGGCCAGCGTGTTCGCCCCGGCCGGGTCGAGCAGGCCGTTGGGCAGGACGAACGTGGTCTGCGGGCCCACGTCGTTGACGTACTGGCCGACGTTCCATCCGTTGAGGAAGATCAGCGCCCGGTACTGCTTCGACTTGTCGTCGCTGATGCTCAGCCCGACCGACGCGTCCACGCCGGCCGGGACGTCCAGGGTGAAGCCGGTCCGGTACCAGGCCACGCCGGGGTGCGCGGAGGAATGCGGGAGCGTGACCTTCCGCCAGGCCGAGTCGTTGAACCCCGGCAGGTGCCAGCCGTGCCGCTCCCCGTACAGGCCGCCGGCGGCGAGCGGTCCGCGGACCGGGTCCGCGCCGGGCTTCGCGCCGGTGATCTTCCACTGGGGCGAGGGAGCCGACGGCGCGCCGGGGAACGTCACGCCGGACAGGCCCAGGCCCGCCTTGAACGCGTCGTTGGAGCCGCCGTCCTCTTGATGGCTCATGGTGCGGGCCAGCACGGCCAGGACATGCTTTCCGCCTCCCTGGGCCGCCGACGGCACGTCGAAGGCGGCGGTCGCCGACCACCACGCCGTCGTGGACTGCGATGACGAGGGAACCGGCAGCTGGCTGAACCCGAGGTAGGCGCCGTCGAGCCAGGCCTGGACGCAGCCGATCGTGCCGCCGGAATAGGCGATGCTCACCTGCCCGCCGGGGGCGCCGGTCCAGGTTCCGCGGTACCAGACGTCGCCGTAGTGGAACCCGTAGTCATCGACGTACAGTCCCGAGGTGGCCGGGGTCCAGCCGGTGTCATCGAAGCCGGGGGCGGATTCCGGGTTCTCGTCGGCGTACCGCCATTCGCTCAGCGCGGGCAGCGTGACGGCGGGCGGCCCGGCCACGGTGCCGGACGCCGGCACCGGCCGGCCGTTCCAGAAGGTCTCGCGCACGCCCTCCGGCGGCCAGATCCGCAGCTTCGCGGGGCCGGCGGTGTCGCCGGTGAGCTTCAGGACGGCGCCGGCCCGTTCGGCGGTGCGCAGCAGGGCCGGGCCCGCCACGATGACGGCCTCGCCGCCGGGAAGGTCGCCGCGCCAGATGGTGGCCGCCGTGTCGTCGTCGGCGATGAGCAGGGTGAGTTCCGCGCCGTTCTCCGGCGTGACGGTCGCCGTCGCCAGTCCGTCGTGCGTGTAGGTGATCAGCGTGTCGCCCGTCGTGGAATCGTAGGTGGAAGTGACGGACGAGCCGGTAACGGAGATCCGTTCGGGATAGTGCAGGGCGATTTCCCCCCGGTCGCCCGCGGGGGCGGTCAGGACCGCGAGGCCGGGCGCGGTCGTCATCAGGTGGGATGTGGTGTAGACGAGCTTCGCGCCGCCGAGCGGATGGTTCGCCAGGACGAGCTTGGCGTCTCGCGCCGCGACGGTGAGCGGGCCGGACCGCGGGACCGTGTAGGCGCCGAGGCCGAACGTACACGACTGGGCGGTCGTGTGGTCGTTGCGGATGAGGTACAGCTCCGTGCCGGTGTCCGGGTTGGCCAGGTGATAGGAGGTCAGCGCGCTGTTGGAGAGCGTGACCGGAGCGGCCGGGTCCAGCTTGGTGACGTCCGGAACGGCCTGCAGGAAGTAGCCGATCTGCTTGAACGCCGCCGCCTTGCCGGTGAGCTGGCGGGCCTCGCTGATCGCCGCGCCGTAGTCGTAGGACGTGTACACGACGGGCGCGGGGAGCCAGCCCCAGGACGTGCCGCCGAAGACCATGTAGGTGTTGTGAATCTTGATTCCGTTGGCGATGCTGGTCAGGTAGAACCGGCGCTCGTAGGCCGGGCCGGCCTGCTCCCGCTCGTAGGCGTAGCCCTGGCCGCCCCAGGGGGCGTCGCCCCACGGGTCGAACCAGCCGCCGCCGAACTCCGCCTCGAACCCGGGGGTGCCCGGGCTGGCCGTGGCCCCGCCCGTGGAGCCGCCGGAGCCGTAGTAGCCCCAGTCCGGCGGCGTGGACGTCGGGGACGGGTACCCGTCGAAGGCGTACAGGTAGTTGGAGCCCGAGCCGGGAAACGAGCCCGGGACCCACTCGCCGTCGCGGCCCTTGTCGTTGTGGTAGGCCGGCACCGTGATGCCGTCGGCCCGGGCCTTGGCCAGGAGGTGGCCCATGTAGTTCTGGCCGTCGGAGCTGGTGACGTAGCTGGAGTACTCGTTCTCGATCTGGTACAGCAGGACGGTGCCGCCGCCGTCCGTGACCTGGTGCCTGGCGATGACCTGGTTGATCGCGGTGTACCACTCGTCCGCGGCCTGGAGATACCCGGCGCTGTCGAACCGGGCCTGGCCCTTGACCGTGGTCAGCCAGCCGGGGAAGCCCCCGGCGTTCACCTCGGCGTTGATGTAGGGCCCGGGGCGGGCGAGAACATACAGGCCGGTTTCAGCGGCGAGGTCGAGGAACCGGTCCATGTCCCGGACGCCGGTGAAGTCGTATTCGCCCGGCGCCGGAGAATGGTAGCTCCAGTTGAAGTAGGCGCAGACGGCGTTGAACCCGGAAGCCTTCATCTTCTGCAGGATGTCGGGCCACAGATTCGGTGCCGGAAGGCGGAACGGGTGGAATTCCCCGGACCAGACGAAGAGCCGTTTCCCGTTGAGGAAGAGCGAATACTTGTCGTAGGTGACCGCGTTTTTCACGGCCGTATTCGCGACGGTCGCCGTGTGGTCCAGGAGCGCATTCTGGGCGGCCGCCGCCGCGGTCGGCCGGCCGATCGCGAAGCCGGCTCCGGCGGCCAGGGCCCCGCCGAGAACGGCGCGCCTCGTCAGTTCGGTCCGTCGTTCGCGTTCAGCCACGGTCACGCTCTCCCCAGCGACATCGCCGTTCACTTTTCGGCCCATGCAGAACGTACGCCGGGGCGCCGGTGCGCGACAATAGGCGCGTGAGGCTGGACTCGGTGGGCAAGCGCTACGGGCCGCGGGGGCCCTGGGTCGTCCGCGGCGTGAGCGCGGACGTCTCCCCCGGCACGCTGATCCAGCTCGAGGGACGCAACGGCAGCGGCAAGTCCACTCTGCTCCGCGTGGCGGCGGGGGTGTCGGTGCCGTCGAAGGGGAAAGTGACCGGGCGGCCGCGCACCGGGTACGTGCCGGAGCGGTTCCCGGGCGCGCTGCCGTTCACCGGGCGGGAGTACCTGCTGCACCTGGCGCGGGTCCACGGGCTGCGCGGGCGCACCGCGGCCCGGCGGGCCGACGAGTGGCTGGAACGGCTGGACGCGGCGGCCTACGCGGGCCAGCCGCTGCGCGGCCTGTCCAAGGGCACGTGCCAGAAGATCGCCATCGCCCAGGCGCTGCTCCCCCGGCCCGGCCTGCTGGTGCTGGACGAGGCCTGGACCGGGCTCGACGAGGCGGCGCGCTCCGTCCTCGACGCCGCCGCGCTGGAACGGGTCGCCGACGGCGGCACCGTGATGTTCACCGATCACGCCCGGGAACGTCTGCGGGACAGGGCCGGCCAGCGCTGGCTCCTCGGCGGCGACGGCCGGGTCACCATGGTCCCCGGCGAGAGGCGGGAGGGCCCGTGATCTCCCTGCTCCGTTACCAGGCGGCCATAGGCCTGCGGTCGCACCGGTGGATCTTCCCGCTGATCGCGTACGTCGCCCTGGTCGCGGCCGGCGGCGCCGGGACCGCCGCCCCGCTGAGTCAGGCCCTGGGCTGGAGCGACGCGATGCTGGTGCCCGTGGTCGCGTTCGGCACCCGCTCGATGCTGACCGCCGAGCCGGAGGCCGCGCGCGCGTGCGTCTCCGCCGCGGCCGGGCCCGCCCGGTCCCAGGTCGCCGCGCTGCTCACCGCCCTGGGCGGCGGCGTGGTGCTCGCCGCCGCGGGCGCCTGCGCCGCGGTGCTCACCAGCGAGTCGGTGGTGGCCGCGCCCTTGGGTATCGCCGGGAAAATCCACGTGACCGCCGCGCATCCCGCCATCCTGCTCGCCGGGCTGGCGACCGCGGGCGTGTGCCTGGCCGTCGGTTCGGCGATCGGGGCGCTGTTCAACCCTCCGCTGCTGCGGACCCCGGGCATCGCGATTCTGGCCACCCTGGCCGCCGCCATCGCCGGGGTCGCCTCCGACGTGTCCCCGGCCGGCGCGGCGCTCCGCCATCCGGCCGCGGCCCCCGACCTGGCGCAGTGGCCCGGCCCGGTCCCCGCGGCCGCCGCCCTCGGCCTGCTCGCCCTCGCCTGGACCGCCTCAGCCCTCGCCGCCGCCCGCCGCGGGTAGGACGGGCGCCCGCTCTTTCCCTCTCCTTCGGGAAAGATTCCTCTGTATTACTTAATGTGATGCTTCAATTACGCGAACATATCGTACGCTCTCCTGTACGGGAAACCGGGGATTTGCCGCAGGGTGGAGGGTGCCGCACATGCCAGTAACACCGCTCCACCGGGAACGGGGCACCGTGCTCGGCGCGATCCGCGACACTCCCCGCACCTGCCGCGCCATCGTGACCGCCGCCCTGCACGCGCACGGACTCGCGGACCTCGCCGACGACGCCTGCCTGGTCGCGGGCGAACTCGCGGCCAACGCGGTGGCGGCCCTGAGCGCCGCCGACGACGGGGGGCCGGGCGGGGGCCCGGTCCCCGTCATCGTGCTCGTCCTCGGCTGGCGGCCGACCGGGATCCGGATCGAGATCTGGGACACCGCTCCGGGGGAGCCCCAGATGCGCGAACCGGACTGGCAGGCGGAGTCCGGCCGCGGCCTCCGCATCGTCAACGACGTCACCCGCGGCCGGTGGGGCTTCCGCTCCGACGGCACCGGCAAATGCGTCTGGGCCGAGATCGGCCGCCCGTAACGCCGCCGGCCCGTAACGCCGCCCGGCCCGTAGCGGCGCCGGCCCGTTACGCCGCCGGAGGGCGCCAGTCGAGGACCGGGGCGATGCCGGCGACCGCCGCGTTCGGCGCGACCTTGCCCACGAGCCCCACGACCCCGTCGCGCAGGGCCACGGCGAGCGGCGACGTCCAGCCGTACATGACCGAGGCCTGATGCGACCGCTTCACGATCATCCGCGTCCGGGGCATCCGGGCCGCCGAGTAGCGGTCCAGCACCGCGGGCACGCCGGCCCGGTCCGCCCCGGCGGCGAACCGGGCGAGGGTGACCGCGTCCTCCAGGGCCTGGCAGGCGCCCTGGCCCAGGTGCGGGGTCATGGGGTGCGCGCTGTCGCCGAGGAACGCCACCCGCCCGGCCCGGAACGACGGCAGTGGCGCCGCCAGTTCCGACACGTCCGTCCGCAGCACGGCCGACGGTGACACCAGGTCCAGCATCGCGCGGACCTCGTCGTGCCAGCCTCCGAAGATCTCTTTCAGCAGGGCGAGTTCGTCCCCGCCGGGGGCGGTTGCCCCCCGCGGGGCGGGCGCGGCGCCGTAGCAGTACACCTGTCCCCCGGCCATCGGATGGATGCCGAAGACCGCGCCGCGGCCCCACGTCTCCGACATCGCCGGCGCGGGACCGTCACCCGCCGGGGTGATGAACCTCCACGTCGTGTGCCCGGAGTAGACCAGTCCCGGATGCCCGGGCAGCAGCGCGGCCCGGGCGGCCGACCCGATCCCGTCGGCGGCCACGACCAGGTCCGCGTCGACCGGTCCGTCCGGGGTTCCCACCCGCCCGTCCGCGGACACGGACGTGACCTCGGCCGACAGCGACAGCACCCCGGACGGGATCAGCCCGGCCAGCGCGTCGATCAGCCGGGCGCGCGGGACCAGGATGACCGGATCACCGAACCGCTCTTCCAGCATCCGCCCGTTGGTGGAACGCAGCAGCCAGCGCCCGTCCGGGCGTCGTATGCCCAGTTCCTGCCCGGCCGCGCCGGCCCGCATCGCGTCCCCGACGCCGAGCGCGTCGAGGGCGCGCAGTCCGTTGGGCTCAAGTCCCAGGCCGGCCCCGACCGGTTCCAGGGACTCCGCCCGCTCGAAAGTTCTCACGTTCCATCCGGCCTGGCACAGCCCCGCGGTGACGGCCAGACCCCCGATACCCGCGCCGATCACGACCGCCCGGGGCCGTTCACCAGAAGCCATGCTGTCCATTATTCACCCCGCCACCCGGTTTCCGCCGGGCAGTGCCGGGTAGCCGACGCGACCATGAAGCCGCACGTCACAGCGGCGGAACCCAAGCAACGACAGGGCGGGAGACCATGAAGGGAAGTACGAAAACGATCGCGGCGGTCGGCGCCGGCTACGTGCTGGGCCGACGGCGACACCTCAAGATGGCGGCCATGACGGCGGCGGTAGCCGCCGCCGGGAGCACCCCGGTGGGCGGCATGATCCTCCAGCGCGGCGCGAAGCTGATCGGCGCGTCCGGCCTGCTGCCCGCGCTGCCCCCGGAGATCAGCGAACTGGTCGATACGGTGCGCGCGGACCTGGTGCCCGCGAGCCGGGCCGCGCTGAACGTGGCCGCGACCAGCCGGGTGGACGCGCTGACCGATGCCATCCACGAGCGGGCCGAACTGGTCCGCGACCCGGCCGCGGCCGCGGCGGAAACCGCCGCCACCGCGAAAGACACCGCCGATAGCGCGAAGGACACCGCCGGCAAGGCCAAGCGCGCGACGGGCAAGGCCGCGTCAACGGCCAAGGGCGAGGTCCTCGACGAGGACGACGAGAACGAGAACGAGAACGACGACGAGCCGGACGACGAGCCCGTGACCCGGGTGCGGCGCGCGGGTACCCGGCGCCGGGCCACGGTCACGCGGGCGAGGAGGTGAGCCGTCGTGGCGAAGACAGCTGAACGCAGCCCGATGGACCGGCTCAAGAGCGAGGCCGGCGGTCTCGCCGGGGCCCTGGCCGAGCGCGCGATCTCCAGCGCGCGGGACAGGGTGAGCGACACCACCGACCGGCTGACCGAATACGCCGACAACGGCGGGGGACCCGGCCTGGCGGCCGCGGTCACCGGCGCGAAGGACCTCGCCGAGGGCAAGAGCCCGGTGCGGGCCCTGCTCGGCGCCGGGGGCAGCGGACTCAAGGAAACGGTGTCCGGCCTCTTCGGGGGCAAGGGCAAGGGCCGCGGCCGGCAGAAGCTCAAGCTCACCAACATCGTCGAGTCCATCGACGTCGGCGTCCCGCTCCGGGTCGCCTACGACCAGTGGACCCAGTTCTCCCAGTTTCCGACCTTCATGAAGAAGGTCGACAGCGTCGACCAGCCCGACGACGAGAAGCTGAACTGGAAGGCGCAGGTCTTCTGGTCGCACCGCACGTGGGAGGCCACGATCCGCGACCAGAGGCCCGACGAGAGGATCGTCTGGCAGTCCAAAGGCGCCAAGGGCCACGTCAACGGCGCCGTGACGTTCCATGAGCTCAGCCCGACCCTCACCCGGATCGTCGTCATCCTCGAATACCACCCGCAGGGCATGTTCGAGCGCACCGGGAATCTCTGGCGGGCCCAGGGCCGGCGCGCCCGGCTGGAGCTCAAGCACTTCCAGCGGCACGTGATGACCCAGACGATCCTGAACCCCGACGACCTTGAGGGCTGGCGCGGGGTCATCGAGGACGGCGAAGTGGTCAAGGACCACGAGACGGCCCTGCAGGAGGAGCGCGACAGCGAGACTCCCGAGGACCAGGCGTCCGGCGAGTCCGGCGAATCCCGTCAGTCCTCAGACGAGGAGCCCGACGAGGGAGCCGACGACGAGGAGCCGGCCGACGAAGCATCCTCCGAAGCCGACGAAGCATCCTCCGAGGAGGAAGAACCCGCCGAATCCGAAGAGCCGGAGGACAAGCCGGCCAGGAAACGGCCGACCCGGAGCAGCGGCCGGAGCACCAGTCGGCGTAGCCGGGGCACCCGAGAAGGGAGCAGGAAGTAATGACGATGGTCCAGCAGACAGGCGGCGGCTCGGGAGGATCGGCGAGCGGCCTCGCCGACGTCATCGACACCATTCTCGACAAGGGGCTCGTCCTCGACGCGTTCGTGCGGGTGTCCCTGGTCGGCATCGAGCTGATCACCATCGACGTGCGCGTGGTGATCGCCAGCGTCGACACGTACCTGCGCTTCGCCGAGGCCTGCAACCGGCTCGACCTCACCGGCGACAAGGAGGGACTGCCCGGCCTGGTCGGCGACATGACCGAAGGCGGCGCCAAGCACAAGACCAAGGGCGCGCTGGAGGCCGCCGGGGACAAGCTCCGCGACTTCGCCGCCGAAGACGACAGCGGCCGGGGCCGCCAGCGGCAGAAGACCCGCCGGGAAGGAGACTGACATGCCAGCTCACACCGCCGTTTACGTGTACGGCATCATCCCGGCCGATACCGAGATCGAGTCCGGCACCACGGGCGTGGGCGACCCGCCCGGCGAGGTACGACTGGTGCGACACGGAGACCTGGCCGCGCTGGTCAGCGACGTGGACGTCTCGAAGCCGCTGGGCCGGCCCGAGGACCTGATGGCGCACGAGGAACTGCTCGACGGGGCCGCCGGGGACGTGCCGGTGCTGCCGTTGCGCTTCGGCGCCGTCGTCTCCGACGACAAGGCGGTGGCCTCCGAGCTTCTGGAGGACCATCACGACGAGTTCACGGACGCGCTGAACCAGCTGGAGGGCCGCGCGCAGTACGTGGTGAAGGGCCGCTACGACGAGCAGACCGCCCTGCGGGACGTGCTGACCAACAACGACGAAGCCTCCGCCCTGCGCGAGCAGATCGCCGGCATGGACGAGGACGCCGCCCGCGACCAGCGGATGCGCCTCGGAGAGATCATCAACAGCGCGGTAGACCAGTCCCGGGAACGCGACACCCAGGTCCTCCTCGACACGATGGCGGACTGCGTCGAGGCGAGCGTTGTCCGCGAGCCGACCCACGAGCTGGACGCCGTGCACACGGCGCTCCTCGTGCAGACCGACCAGGTCCCCGACCTGGAGCGGGCGCTGGATGGCCTGGCGGCGGACTGGAACGGGCTGATTGAGCTGCGGCTCCTCGGGCCCCAGGCCGCCTACGACTTCGTGGGCACCACCCAGCCCTCGCCGTCGCCGGGCGGCTGACCGTCGTGGGGCTGCTGGGCATGGTGGCGCGCCTCCCGTTCCTGCCGGTGACCGGGACCACCCGGCTCGCCGAGATCATCGCCGACGAGGCCGACCGGCAGCTGCACGACCCGGCCCGGATCCGGCGGGAGCTGGAGGACGCGCAGCGGCGTCACGAAGCGGGAGAGATCACCGACGAGGAACTGGCCCAGGTCGAGGACCGGGCCACCGGACTACTGGTCCCCGGGCTGGCCGAGGTCCGCCCGCAGGACGATGACGGGAGCTGACCGCATATGGCGGAGTTCACCGCCGCCCAGGCCGGGCGGCACGGACTGGAGCAGATCGCCGAGCTCACCGGCAAGGAGCCGGAAGGCGTCACCGGGGTAGAGCGCGGCGAGGACGGCTGGCAGGTGACGGTGGAGGTGGTAGAGGACCGCCGGATCCCGTCGTCTTCCGACATCCTCGCGACCTACCGGACGCTCATCGACCCGGACGGGGAACTGGCCTCCTACAAGCGTCTCCGGCGCTACAGCCGCGGCCGGGGCGACGAATAACGCTAAGGAGAGTGACATGATGCCTGGCAACTCCGTCCAGACCTACGGGTCGGGCCGC
>Ga0131853_10007538_pt1 | contig 19728 bp, 15 predicted proteins | sample TergutLab28metaG_FD_92764 | JGI IMG/M metagenome (GOLD analysis project Ga0131853, IMG submission 92764) | Labiotermes labralis P1 segment gut microbial communities from Petit-Saut dam, French Guiana - Lab288 P1 (version 2) (version 2) | ecosystem: Host-associated > Arthropoda: Insects >... | reverse complement strand
GTTTTGGTTGCAAGAGACTCCGCCTTATTTGTTCATCCCTCCGACTATTATATAACCCACAACCAGGCCCGGTCTTTTGAAGCTGTCCTCTTTTTTTTTTCCCCCCCCCCCCCCCCCCCCCCGTCTCCTGTAAAATTGTGTGTTGGTGGGTTATGACAAATTGCTGTTTCAAGATCATTATGATTGGAAAGTTTACAAGAAATGGAGAAAGGAAAAATGGCACTTTATATAGTATAGTTGGGATAATTAAATTTAGAATATTAAGGTAGGCTGAGCATGATGTGACATCTGTTTTGCAAATCGAAGGTAAACAAGAATGGACAAGGTAGGGAAAGAGTTATATTGAAGTCAAAAACAAATTTAAAATGTGTAAAGAGAATGAGATGGCATCCAATTTTCTGTCAGCTTTATGAACAGCATATGAGCCTCAAAATTCTTTACATGCCATGCATCCAGATCACAGTCATCCTAATGTAATCTTTTTACATTTTGAAGCCCACTCAAAGCACAGGATATGTAGTTTTTATTCTGTCATTAACTTCATTACATTGCAACAGAATTGGTTTACATGAGCCGGTTTAGCATGAATTGCTTTCAATAAACGTCCATATATTCGAGAGAAATCCATAACACTGTTGTACCATAAATGGATCCTTGGAAAATTACATATTTAACGTAAGTTCTGGTTAGTGCAGTTTCAGAACAGTACACCAGATGAGTGAAGATTAGAATTTTACTGCAGGCAGAGATGGGAATAGCAGCAAATAATAATAATTTGGTATGTGGAAAATTCAAAACATTGCAATACCATAGGTGGCTGTGATAAAAATTACACATTTAACAAATGATGTATAATACAGTTCCTGTACAGTGCAGCACACAGTTCCAGGAGCTCTTTCTCATAGGAATCCTGTTACACACTGCAAAAAATCATAACACACCAGTCTTCTCCACATGCAGTCCTGCCACGATCAGTTCTTTAAAGTATTGTGGTTCTAATAATGATTTTTTTTAAATCCAGTAGCTTGAATTTCCTTAACCTGGGTTTGTATTTTTTTAAACTAACCTACAGGCTCCTTAAATCTTAAAAATTCCATTGGTTTATTGGTTGTTGATGCTGGGTAGTTGTGTTACATGCTGCATTTGGACTAAATTCGTACGTACGCTGAGTGCGTTGCCCGCTTCGTGTGTATAGCCATGCTTTTAACTAAAGTATGGACAGTTGCTTTAGTTGTCGTTTATTGAGGATCCCTACAAACTCAGAGTGGAAAGGCAAACCCATACTTTGTCCTCCATAGTGCTGTTTGTGTGTGTGTGTTCTGTGTTCATTTAATACAAATATATATTGGTACAAAATTGCAAGTACCTACAACATTCTAAAAAGTCATAAATTATTTTTCCTATATTTCATTAAATGTACACTACTGGGAAATGTTTAAAATTAAAGTTACAGGCTTTAATGAGCTACATGCTTTTTGTTATACAAGGTTGTCTGTCTGAATCATATTTGAACAAATTACATTGTTATGTAACGTAATATAAGATGAGAATTATTTTGGACTGACGTGGATCTGAATGGCATTCACCTGGTTTGGAGAGAAACATGTCTCAGTGTCAGTTTGCCCTCAAGTCCCACAAATGATTCCATATTGGTTGTGTGGTCACCAGAGTGACACTGGGACAGATTTTTCTCTTAGAACTTTGGTTGTCCTCCGTCAGAATCATTCCACCAGTGCTCCATACACTTCTTTCTTTATGCACCTTGGCAATAGAATATAATCTTAGCAATTGTTAGCAGTGTCATTAAATAAAGCACTTCCCCCCACCCCTCTTCCTCTTCCGTTTTTGTGTAAGTCCTCCTGTACTAAATGTGCCTGGTGTGATTTAGATTTTCGCTTGGCCAGTAATGTGTTCTGGGAATGGAGTGGGACCTGTATGAATGTGCCCACATAAATGAAAGTGATTACTATTTTGTCCCATTTATTCTTTTGTGAGAAACAGTGTAGTGATTGCATGGTGTCTGTGACCACTGCACATAGGACTGCAAATAACATTTCATTTTACATCATTTACCAAAAAGCCATTGTGTAGGTTCACAGATGAAATAGTCCAGAAAACAGATGCTATCTTCCCACAAGTCATCAAATGCATCCCATTAAAATAATGCATGAAAATAACTTGCAGTTATAGTGTGATACAAGATAAGCAGTAGAATTTATATAATACCAAAGAATGAAGTTATGTTGTTGTTGCATCTGTTGTTTTTATTATATTCGTTGTTATAATAATAATAATAATGCCATACCCACACAAGAAAATCTGCACTGCAATTTGAGAAACATGCTTTGTGTTCTCTGTGTATCCTAGATGAGACACTATGGTCTGGTGGTTTCCTCTGAGTAGCTTCTGCTCATCCTAGTAATAATAGTAGTTTGTGTTTTGTCTGGGCAGTTGTATTCCATTCACATAACTGCAAAAGTTACTGTTGTCATAATTTTCCATCCTAAAACAAAAAGCTTACCCACCCTTATCTGGTACTTACGTTAGGAAAGCATAGAGCTATAGCTGTGTTCCCCCTCTGGCCCTTCATATCCTCTTTGGGAAGAACTTTACCTTTTTACCTTACTAACAAACAAACAGCTTTGGTGTTTATACATTTCTACTGTCATTTTCCAAGATACAGAGTGTGATGGATGCACAGATGCTTATAAGTTTAATATAAATACATGCTGATAACAAATGAAAAGAGCTCCACAGACACACATATGCACACATACATATAAAATGAACTTTGTAATACACATCAAGTATATTTTAAAAATCTCTTAAGTTGTACCAATATAAGATTTGGGATATATGCAATGGTGAAGATTCACATTGTGATCTGGATTATGAAGCCATATAATCTGGTAGGTGGGTACCATCATTTCTCAGAAATACACTGCCTCCATCATCAGTGTAGATGATACCCTGGCATGGTAGTAATGAAAGATTGTACTGTGGACCTGTTAGCTTCCTTTGGTGTCTTAGTCTGCCTGTAGCAACTTTAGAACTTGTGGATGTGTATGTATATAATCAAATTTGAAATGGAGAGTTTCACTAAGATTTACCATGTTCCAGTTTTGGTTAAATCCAAGAACACTGACAGACACTTCCTGTTAGTGATTCATATTGGGAATCTATGCACATCTTGAGTGTAACTCCGTGAATATTTCCAGGCGTGAAAAAACATTACAGGCAGAAGTTGTTGAGAAATGCATGTTCTGTACTTCCTTTCTTGCTTATACAATACCAACATTCAGATATAGAATTTGTGGTTGTCACTCTGGTGTTGATGAAGGGTCAAGGGATATAGTGCGTGACATTGTGTGAGTCGGTAAACTGTTACAGACATTTTGGAGGAGCCTGCTGCCTCCATGTCCAGGGTCTAAGCAGTCCAAAAAGGGTCTTGTCATGACTTACATTGATGGACTGTTTTGTGATATATAATTGAAATTCAGCATGTAAGCATTTTGTAGTATTCGTTCATGCATTCTGACTATAATCACCCACTTACACCAGCAAATGCACATAATTTACATAAAATCAGTAACACTAATGTCATGCTGCAAGAGTTATAGTACCACATGGGATTACTGCAATGAAAACAGCGTGTTATATTATGTTGTTACTTTGAACTTTTTTTACATGTAAAACTTAATGAAAATCTGATAACATGAAAAGATTTTCCATATATTACTGTTGCTTTCTATGATTGTAAAATTCCTATCTAATCAAATTTCTTACAAATGCAATTTTTATTCACCTGCTGATTCCTATTTCAGGGAAATCCTCGGAGAAAGAAAGACAGGGGACCAAACTTACAGGAACCACCACTAGGTGATATTTTGCAGCGCTATAAGAGCACATATGTGCAAAATGTTTTGAAGGTGGTTCCAAGTGATACATTGATGTGCACAGTACAACCACCAGTTGATGAAGATGTTGCAGAGCGCAAAGCCAGTATACGGAAGAATTCCTTCTCCCTGCTTGACCCAGAAGGAGCCACCATACCATCATTGATTGACCTGAGTCAGCAGGACTATGATGTGAATGCACCTGTCAGCTCTGTCCTACTGCAAGGACGGGATCTACTAAAGGCACTTGAGGCTAGTTCAAATGCTCTTGTGGATTAGTACATACCCGTTCACACTGGGTATATGCATAACAAGCAGTGATTTAAAATGTACTTTAGTGAGAACACTTATTTAAGGTGAAGAACTTATTCTTTACAGTTCAGTCTTGGGATTCCATCACCAACCAAATTGACATGCTCTGATTTCAGTGTTAAACGTTGAAGAACTCCTGAGTGTTCTGTAATATTACGTCAAATTTTTGTCATGGTATATAGGGTTATGAGGAACATGTTTGGACTAAGATGGAGGAAGTGACAGGGGAATGCAGAAAATTGCATAATGAGGAGCTTCATGATGTGTTTCCTCACCACTTATTATTTGAGTGATAAGAATGATGAGGTGGGTGGGGTATGTGGCACATGTGTGTGGAGAACAGAAATGCATGCAGGTTTTTGGTGGAGAAAGCTGGAGGAAAGAGGCCATCTGGAAGGCCCAGACATAGGTGAGAGGATAATATTTCAGTGGATCTTAAAGAAATAAAACGGTAAGGCATAGATTGGATTAAATTAGTTCAGGTCAGGGACAAGTGGTGGGCTGTTGTGAACATGATAGTGAAATACAAGGTTTCAGGGAATTTGACTATCTGACAAACCGTTAGATTCTAAAACAGAACTCTTCTCCATGGGATTAGTTAATTTAGTGATAGTGCAACATCCTAAAGAAATGTAGAAAGATTAAAACGTTTATGATTATGTGTATGGATGCTACACAGTGAGGAATGTGGTTGTGTTTGCATTACTGTTTCCACTTATGCTGGAAACCTGTATGCATATTAGCACATCACACATACTGGTACAACATTCTGTCCAACAACATTCCATATCTCACCACCAGATTTGTAATACTGCTTCTAGAATAAAGATTGTGAACTGATCTCTACATTTCAGTTCTTAACTCTTCTAGGAAAATGAAAATGTAATATAAATTTGATGACACCAACACAAATGTACTCATTCTCAGTGCCATTCTTGCTCTGTTTTGGTGGCATGATTAGCATTGTGTTGCAGTCTGACCAGCCAGCTCATACTGAACACTTCCCCCACCATTTTGCAATAGTGATGCTCTCTTTGTCTTCTCAAGGAGGATTACAGATGGAGTTTTAGATTTTGTGGTCATGACATTAGCATCAAGTGTAATATACTGCTGTATATACCAGTATCCAGAGGATTGTGGAACTAGGATACAATCGGAAGACTCAATATGTATTTTACAGTACAGTTTTTATTTTCCATAACCATGTTAGTAATTTCTTATATAAACTTGGCTTTCTTGGATTCTAACCATGTTTTGTATTGTGTTAGCAAAATAAATTTGTTATCAGTAGATCAAGTTATAGAAGGCACAGTAACCAGCCTTCTGAATGCTATTATATGATGATAGGTTGCATTATATAAATTATTTCTGTCAAAAGGAAATACTGTGTTTATCTGAATGTAAGATTATGATGCCCATTCACAGTTGACAATTTTCAGGAAAGTACCTGTACAGAACATACTGAACTTTGTGCATAATAAGGTGACCCCCTCTTCCCTCACCATATTTTAGAGGATGAATTGGGAAAATATTTTAGTCTTATATCAAGGTAAATATGATGTGTTTGCTATGTATTTTCTGTTGGTTCACAGTACTTCCAGATCTGAGCTCAGAGCAGCTCTGCCTCCCATGGCGAAGGTTGCAGCCTTATACATTAATACAGAAGATGCATTCAGTGTTTTCAATAATATAATAAGTAAAATGTTTGATCTCATTTGAGGAAATTCAGCATACTGCTACAAGGGTGCCATGTGGAATACGCAATCAGGACAAAAATTTGTGCATACAGATCGACTTATTAAATACATTTGTGTGCTTTCTTGGAAGTCTTAAAATTGTTCTCTTGGTGTTAACACTGGCAGATGAAGTGAATGTAACTGCTGTCACATGCCTGGCAGTCCATGTGTTTGCGACACATTGTCTTGCAATTTAAATACCTTTAATGTATTGTGCAGAACTGTTCATGTCTGTGGTTGTCATGACATCTATTTGCTTAGTAATAAGAGTTTTACAGGTACATACTTTGTGATGGTTTTAGTACAGATTTCCGTCACATGTTTCATGAGATTCCCTCATTTTAAGCAGAAAGGAAGCAACCTTGGCCATGCCGTGATGTCATGCAGTTTTCCTGAAACTTGTTTCCATGTTGGAGATGAATTAGGAACTGCAACACATTTTTGTCTGTGTCAGAATAGATTAATTGATTTGCATTTATTTCCAGTTACTGTTTACTGCATCATATTTTCGTAGCTGCATCGATTGGCAATTTTGAAATGTGATTTGTTTGCATTTCCCATATAATTGTCATATATTTATATGCAGTCAGCTTTTTTTTTTTTTATTGTTTAATGTTTTGGAACCAACAACTTTCAGTTCTGTAGGCATGTACAAATGATATACTTCTAATTATCACAAATAAAGTGTTCAGTTTTTAGCAGGTTACTCTTTTCATCTTGTGTGTACAGTTATGGTTTGTGTGACTCAACGCCTGATTAATAGCTACAGGTACACCTTGTCTACCTGTCCTTCACCCCACCCCATCCAATTAAACTTGCAGTGTTCACTGACCTCCATACCTACCTCTGTCTTAAATATACCGATTTCAGAACCACAGTTTGATCTAAAAAGTGAAGGCCCCTGTCTTGGACTTGAGTCCTAAGTGGGGCTCCTGACATACCATTTTTGTTCAGTGACCTTTCAGTTAACAACCCTATCCCTTTGAATCGGAAGAAAGAAGGAGAAGCTCCACCCAACATTTTTCGTGATCCCAAACTTAGCTAATAGTGATTGTTTCAAGGGTAACTAAAAAACACATTTCCAAAAATTAAATCTCATTGAAACTTAAGAATATTTCAGATTTCATACCTACAAACAGGCATGCACCCAGAATTTTTCATTTGGAAGGGAAGGGGGCTGACCCTGAGGCTGTATATAATTTATGTTTCATTTTGAAAACTATGTTACAAAAATCATATCATAACATAACATTGTTTGCAACTGCATTTGTATACACATAAATATAATGGCATGTTCCATCACTCAGTCACACAAGAAGCAAACTTCTTGATTTTGGAAGGGCGGTGTGTGCCGTGGCCGGCAGTCCACTCCACTAGGGTGTGCCGCTACCAACAAAGAAAAGAGTAATGACCATTGTTAAGTTTTTGGCAGAATGAGGATTCAGTTTGCACGGTGGGAATGAAATATTAAGGTCCCCTACACATGAAGACTTCCTGGAAGTCATTCCCCACTTTGATTCATTCCTGAGAAATATGCTTAAAAGCAGTCTCAAAGAAAAGAGAAAGCCTTTATACTATCATTCACAAATTAGAAACTGAGGGACTTGATGGGAAAATACATTTAAAACATTGGCTGACCCCAGTATATGATACCAAGGGTAATGACGGGGGGCTATATCTGCCCTTCCCCATATGCTTTCATGGTGTGCTCACAGATGGCTTTGCCTTTACTTTTTAATGGCTCATTGCAGAAAATGTTGATAGTTGACTCAACACCAGACATGTCACATCAGCTGTCAATATGGATATGGGACTGTTCCCAAGGAAGCATTTTTAACACTGTCCCCTGCAGTGATTATTCTTGATAAAATGTTGCTACCATAACATATGAAACATGTCAGGGAAATTTGAAGTTGCATAATGATACATATTTAAAGAACGTTCTTTAGATTTTGTGTACCTTGACTTCGTATGCTTAATTAATTCAGTAGGTGTGGAGGCAATGAAATGCTGTGCTTAAGCAGTCAACATTTAGTTTTTGACAGTCGCATGTATTTTCATCAGGGTGTTTTAAGAGGGAGATTGTGTGTTCTAAAGTGTAAAATAAATACCTTTTCTGTCTTAGAAGTCTCATCTTCATTCAATGTGAACTTGTCAACACTTATAAGGCTGTTTCTCCCAACTGTAAATGTGTTCTTTTCAAGTACTGGATGCTACTATGAAGAGTGATCTTGAACAGTAATGAGCGATCCATGGGTCATAGAAAGATTGTGAAAACTTTGAAAGAATGGAAACATTTCCAGTGCAAATGCAACATGCAGATGCTTAAATGTGATGTGTGATACTGTCTACATGCATTAATGTAGTTCAACTTTCATTCGTGTAGAAATGCTTTCACCTAATACTGCATAATGTTTGTAATACAATACCAGGTATTCTGCAATCAGTCTGTCTAAAATACACTTCAGATTTTGTTTTATTGCAACTGTATGGATTCATCTGCAGGATGTACTTTGTAGCACAGTTTATCTAGCATTATGTAGTAACAATATAAATTGGCGCATCATTGTTGTCAGACAATAAATACGAGTAGTGGACAACATTTTCTGTGGTGTTAGAATTGTATACTGATATACTAATTGAAATATAAATTTGTAAAAACTACACAGTGTATTTCAACTGACATCCGTTGTCAATACCCATGTATATCATGACAGTATCAGTTGAAAAATACAGTAATTTAGTAATTCGAAATCTGGGTGCAGTCTTTAAGTACAGCAGTTGATAATCAGTCCTTTTAAACAGATACAACTGTCATAGGTCTACAAGGAACCATTGTTTCGTTTGTGTCATTGTCTACTTTCAATTATTGATACTTGTTGCTTGAATATGATGGTTCATAACTGTGATTTTACATACCTACTCAACATAGTTGAGGGCCGGGTAGAGTAGTCGGTATAGCGACTGGCTGCGGGCTGGACGGTTCGGGGATCGAATCCCGGTGGGGGCGATATTTTCCGCACCTGTCCAGACCGCCATGGGGCCCACCCAGCCTCCTGTACAATGGGTACCAGGTCTTTCCCGGGGTAAAGAGCGGCCGGAGGGTGACGCTGATCCCTCACCCCCTCCTAGTGCCGTGGTCAAGAAAGAGTAGGGTTATATACCTCTATGGGCCGTACGGCCTGTACAAGGGTGCACCTTTTACTCAGTATGGTTTTAGTGGCTGCAAAAATAGCAGTTTTCATTGATGGGTTTGCAACACTTGTCACAACCAACCCATTTCAAGAATACGCGCAGCGCGCAAATTAGGACGGAATTGCAGTTTGACTGCCATCTGGCTGCCGTATACTAGCTCACTGCTCTTTTCCGTGACGCGGTGGCCCAAATGGGCTCTAATCCGTGTTGCCATGACTGCTGTAATCAGTGCTACCCCTGGTCTGGTATAATCTGTGGTACAAACATTTTATTTGTGCTATGGTGTAGTACACAGATCATCTAGTACTGATCCGTGATCTAGCGTGTGTAGTAGTTGATACGAAATGATATGCACCACGTGCGCAAGTAGTTGGCCTAGTTATTGACTTGAGTGTTGATGTAGTCGTAAGGTTGTAGGCAGATTAGATGATGTGTGGCAGGCAGGTTTAGAGAGAGATTTGATCTACGATGGTAAAGTCGTCCGAACTGCAGACGCGTAGTGATGCATTAGCAAATGGGAATTTTAATAACGTAAAAGAAATTGTTCGTGCGGCGGATTCGTTACCAAAAGCAAGAACATTTTCAAAAAATCTATCGAAACCTGAATCGCCTGCAGAACATGAATATGTTTTATGTCAGTGGAGCTCATCTAGCGATATAAGCCTTGGCTGGCAAGAAGTTCCAGCACATCCTCGCACGGCTTCTAGATGTAGTTCCAGTGAAAGTGAAGTCGTGCATTCATCCAGTTCGTTGGCAAGTGAATGCACAGATTCAAATGAACAAATCAGTGTGACAACTGAAGACAGGCACTTTAATGAATCAATAGAAGGTAAAGAGAAAAGAAGTCTTGGTGTAACAGCAACAAATAAAGTGAACTTAAGAGAGGATAAAGAAAGAGTAGATAAATCTACGCATTTGGCGTTAAAGAGTGTTGAGTCCGAAAATTTGGAAAGCCATAATTTCAGTATGAATAAAACATGTGATAGTGTTGAGGGTATTAGTGAGATTCATTCAGAAGAGTCTTCTTACCCTCAAAAACTGGCAAAAGGCGACTGCAGAAAGAAGAAAACACGTGATTTACCCATGAGGAAAGATTCTAGGAGTGACAGTTCAGATGATTCTGTAGAGGTAACACAAGCAAGTGGAATTAAGGCACTTTCAAGTCTCAGTTTCTCTGTTATGCAGTTGCTAGATCTAACATTAAACATCTATAAATATACCAATCACAGTAGTAAATCTGACACATTGAGCACAACTGTGTAGTTCTTTTATTGCTGATGTCCTTACAGCATCATGTACTGGATATAATGGCCTCATCTGTATAGAATATTTTTATTATGTAAGAAAGTAGTTAGCATTCATCCCCATTAATCTTGTTATAATTGGGATATGCTCTGAATTTCTGAAAATATTTAAAATACAGTGGGAGAATTAGGTAAAAATATATCCATGAATTCCTGCTGTGAATCATATAAAAGTCTGCATTACATTTTATTTTATTTGAATAACTTGTGGTATCTCATGATCAATGTAGTGTTTTCATCTCTGTCTAAATGATTGGATTGTGCTTTTTGTCTTAAGGATAAGAAAGCCTATTTTAATCTTTTTGGAAGTTTCATTGGTTTTCTACTGTAGATTTAGACATTATGAGTTTTTATGACTTTTTTATTGTTGATCTTCTTGCTTATTATTTGTTGCAAATTGATTTGTGGTTGAGATTTAAGTCAAGGCATTTTTAGCATAGTCTGTGTAATTTCATTCTGCAGCTGTTTGGCTGTTGTATTTGTTTTCAGTTTTACTAGTCTATATTCTATAGGAGGTATGGTTTGGCTTTGTAAGATTTCATATAAGTATGCATTTTCATTTAAAATTATTGTTTGTGTTCATTATTTGTCCTTATTGTAGCTGAACATTTTTGGTACATTTGTTAATCAAGTAAAACAGTTGTTAGCCCTCTTTTGCTGGTGGTTGAAAGCTGTTTGTCATAAATTACACTGTAAGCATCCATTCAAGAAACCTTTAGTGAAAGGGAGGAATGGTTTGTGCCAGAGATCTTTGAGTTCAAACCCTGTGAGCAGCCAACAGAGAGAAATAAAGTCTGTTTAGCTGATCCTTGAAAGGTGTGGGAAACATGAAGTATTCATAATGTAACTTGCACTGAAGGGCAACAGCCTAACACAAACAAACCTTTGCCCCAAGATGAAAAACTCTTAAAAGAAATTTTCATACTGACCACAAGAGTTGGATGTGGGCATTCAAGTAAGCCAGCTGTGTAAGTGAGGTTGCTCATAGTGAGGTCACCTTAAACACAGCTTAATAGTTCTGGAGTGAAGTGACTTTTGGTTTCTATAATGTGATTTTTGAGTTCAAGTGAAAGAAGGAGGTTGTGTAGTTGGTAGTTTATTAATTGGACAAATGCAGACTTTTTACCTCAGATACAAATAATAAAAGAAGTAATGAGGACTTAATCTGATTCGATGAACCCCACCCATATCCCTTAAGAAGTCTCGCCTACCATACTGAGCATGTCAGGGCATACAATGTACATAGGGTGATCATGTATGCTCTATAGCCGATGATGGGGTTTTGCTTGTAGTAGGGTGCGTGTGTGATTGATGTTTATGGTTACAGCAAATTGTGTTACATAGGTAACAAATTACAGCACCTAGCTTTTAGTTTTGAAGTCAAGCTTTATTGATTAATCTTGACCTTTATATGAAGAGATCTTTACCTCCATTAACAGTTTAACACATTGTGAAGTTTTACCAAACTCTCATGCTTTATAATGTATTTACTTGAATATGAGACAGCAACCCTTAACAGTCTTCAATTTTAAGAAAAATACCTCTACAGAACATTTTTATCATATATATAAGGCAATCCTGGTCATTTCAGATGATGAACTGGAAAAAAATTCTCATCTTAAATTTGGGCAGATATTTTTTTCATTTTAAAATATCTGTCAAGTGGAAGATTTCTGGTCATGTTACATTACCAATACCGAACAAACATAAGTAATCATTTAAAAATGTGGCAGAAGTCACATATTCAGGTATGGAACTAACAAATCAAATAATTGATGAGCAGATGAAATTATTCCTGGAATGTCACAACCATTAATATCAGAATCTGCTGTTTTCCCATCTGCTATTTAAAAATGTAAAAATTAAAATACATAAAATTAGACTTCCAAATGTTGTTTTGTATGAATGTGGAACTTTGCATCTTGCGTATGGGAAGAACATAGACTGAGGGTGTTTGAGACCAAGGTGCTGAGGAGATACTTGGTCCAAAGAGAAAGTACCAAGAGGCTTGAGGAGCTTCATGACTTTTACTGCCTGTTTCCTATCATTAGGATGGTCAACTGCAGGAGAATGAGGGAGTGAAGAGAGTTCTGGAGCAGAAACCTAAAGGAAGATGATACTTGGAAGATAGGCATCCAGATGCAATTATAATACTGAAATAGATCTATTGAAATAGGGTGGTTGCAGGGCTGGGGGTGGACTGGATTCGGCCAGGGGCTCTTGTGAACACAGTAAGGAACATACTGGTTCCATAAAATATGAGGATTCCTTTTGTGTTCAACTGTTAGCTTCTCAAGAAGAACACTACTCCATGGACAGAATTACTTGGTCCCAAAAAAAGAGCCAATTAAACCAAAATCCAAGTGGCTTAACAGAAAGAAGTGTAGGTGAGCCATTGTGGATTTAAATAACATCAGTCTGATAGAGTGGGCCTCAGTGTAAGAGTATGGAAGGAGAAACATAGCTCTAAATTAATAGTTTTCTGGAGCCAGATAGATATGGATGCATATACACACACCTCATGACATTTTGAGTTTTTATTTTCATTTTTTGTATGTCTGTATATAAGGAAAATAACGTGTATGTGCAGTGTAATTTCTGTCAATGTTAATTAGGTTTGCCATCAGCAGAATTTTAGACTATGCATTGTGGTATTGGTATTGTTATTTACTTTGCAACAGTACAGTTGTAATCAGTGCAAGAATTTATGAGTATGCATTGTAGTGTTTGCATTGTTACTAGCTTTGCAACTTACGCAGTTCATGAGTTTCAAATCCAAAGATACATGTTAGAATTTCATAGAATGTGTTTGATGGAAAACTTCATTTTTTGTGGTGGTAATTTGTATTTATTTCTTCATTGAAATTGTGACAGATGCCATCCCTACTGAAGGATGAAGAATATGGTTTAGTTAAAGTAAGAAGTGGGTTGAAAATTGATAATCTTACAGAAGAGGAGGAAATTTGGATGGTGCAGTGTCCTACGTCTGTGAGTATACAGCTCTGAATACAATTTCTTTTGATTGGTACTGTTCAAAATAAAATATTAAAATATGTGAAACAACAATTCTGTTACAACTTTTTCTTTTCTTTTTGAAAACCCTGAATACTTTCTTAGTTTTTATAACTTTAAAACCACAATTTTTGCTGCAAGATGATTATGACATTTATGATTAACCCATTGTGAACGTGGAAGAACCACTAGTGTCATGGGCTGGCGTTCATTGGAGGATGTGTTGAAGATCAGGAAAATTGGAATGACCAAGGACCTTTCCTAATTTTATAAGTAAATTGTCCAGTTGGTTATTAGTCAGGTATTAGTTTTCAGGCTGTCACAGCACGTATTACTGCAGTGATAGTGTATGGGGTTGTTACACAGCATTGGATCATAAGCTTGTTCCATTAATTCAGGTGGATGCTGAGGCGACTGAGAGGATGAACTAGGTCTACACAGGGAGGTTGTAAATCCCTGAATGAAAGGAAGCAGCTCTCCACATTCCACTCCCAAATGCTACAGCCCCTTTACATATATAATGTCACATACTACTTCAACATTTCTCACTGCTTGTGTACTTGAAAAGAACCATTTGTTACTGTAGTTGTCTCATTTCAAACTCTCAGTTCCTATAAGCTTGGTACAAGATTTGATACCATTTCCCTTTCTAGAGCTCTGATTGGCCACAGTCACTGCAACTTTCCTACATAATTGGCCCATCCTCTTCCCAGCATCCACCTGGAATAGATTCATTCACCCTAAAGATGGAGGCAGCACATTCTTACCAGTGAACCATACACAGATACTCATCATTGTCAGGAAATACTGAAGTCCCTACTTTGTGATTGTAGCCTCTTATGGTTGATTCTGTGTCATGTTCTGTTCACTGGCGAAAAATGTCTTCGAGGTGGTCACTATTTTTATAATGTATTAGGATAAAGGGTATTCATGAGGAATGTTGAAACTATGGGTACATAAATGGAGTGGTTTTGTATAAGAAAGTCATACTAACAAGAATCAAATTTTGAAAGTTTAAGTCAGTCCTGATGTGCCAGAAATAAGGAATTTTTAATTACCATTTGTACAATAACTCATGTCAGGTAAAATAAAAGTTTCTTAATTAAACTATAATATTTACTTTCAGCTTGAATACATGTATGGCCAGTGAGGTGCACTGTTTGTTAGTGTCATGTACATGGCAAAATGCTAGCCAATGGGGTGCACAGAGTTGAGTTTAACATGTGGTCCTATTGCTGTAGCTGTTGTTATTGACACCAGGCTCTACAGTAACTCATTACCTATAAATTTATACATTTTCTTTCAGTTAAATCCACAGGATTTAGAAAATGAAGAATTGGTTTTTGGTGGAACGTCAGCATTTACACTACAGCTCGAAGATCTAGATAAGTATGAAACAACGTCCTACGTAGGCAGAAACAAGCCTGTGTCATGCTTGCTGCCAAGTAAAGAAAAAGGCTTCCTACAAGCAAGTGAGTTCATATACTTAGTCATGTGCATGTCTCTGCATTTGTCCCATTTTTTAAAGAATGGGTTGCACCTTCCTGTGACGTAGGTTATCCTAACAGTTTTATTGATACACCATAATTTTAATGATTTTAATGTATGCCATCGTCGTTCTGTCAATACAGATACGTCAATGAAACAGTCAATTTATACACAACACTTTATAATGGCAATCTAAACAGCTGCATGTTTTGGTTGTGTATGACAACCATCATCAGGCTTTGTATTTCAGAAGTAAGTAAAGAAGAAATTATATCACTGTAGCCTTACATCTGATAATAAAAGTTATGGGCGAGATCACATCCTTGACATATTTGTAGTATCAGGTTTAGGAAATATTTCTAACAATATGCAAAAGTACTGTAAAATATTTTTAGTTGGGATATATAAAGTATAAAATTTGTAAAATTGGAGATAAATCCACAGTCAAATTTCCCAGGATTTGTGATTGAAATACGAATGTAATGAGCTGATAGTCCGTTGGTGATATACTAATGTAATGGTATCCGTAAGAAGATAGTGTACTGTAATAAAACATATATGTAAGAAGATATAAGGTGTAAGGAAAGTGAGAGGTGTAATTTCTGTTGGAAATTATACTTACATTGGTTTGTCACTGTGGTAGTTCCAATTAAATACAAGGTGACTTCATCAAATACAGTATAGTATGAAATGGTATTCACAATGTAGAGAGTGGATCACTATTAATCACAAGGGTATATAGCATGAAAGTGTTTTATGCTAGAGACTAGCGCATGCTCAAGTCACTGAGTAAGAACATTTCTAGTATCCATGAGGTGCACCCCTCAGCTTGCAGTTGTTGTGGCCTAACGTCTGTAAGGTGGATCAAGATAGTGACTAATATGAGGGAGGGGGGTGGGGATGGGCAATGGTAAGGTGTGAGGGATTGAAGAATGTGGAAATATGTAGGTGTAGGGTAGGGATGTTGTATCAGTGTACGATCTTACTGGTAATGGTTTTGAGTATTTTGTTAGAACGGATAGTGTGTTTACCATTCAATTGATTGTTAACTGTTGCTTCTCTGTAAATATAAAATCTTTCTGTTGTATCCAAATGGATACTTTTTCTGTTAAAAGTTAAAATGTCCATTATGCTGTCCATAGGACCAAATGTGTGGCCATCTTCAAGTAAGTGTTGTGTAAATTTTGACGAGGTGTTGTTATTCCTGAAAGATAGGTGGTGTTCCTTGTATTTAATGTTTGGTTCTTTAGGTTTAAGAGTATGTTCAGTAGAATTATTTGTTCTGTAAGGAATTTTTAAATTAGTTTGTCTAAACAATTTTGTGGCCAATGTGTTTTCTTTTCCCACATAAGTAAAGGTTACCCATTTGTATTTTGGTTCGTCATACTCAAGTTGAATGTTTTGTTTATCAGTAGTTTTTTGAGGAAAGATGGGAAAGGAATTTTTTTATCAAATGTTACAAATAATATTCAACTTTCAATTTACAGCATCATTCTTTAGAATAAATATGAATCTGACTGCTGTGTATTTATGTTGAGGAGGTTGACATGAAGTATAGGGAGTAACAGTATCTGTAAAATTTGGTTTTCTGTCTATAGAAAAAGACAGATCATATTGAGATTTATGCATGGAAATGTACAAGTAGTTGATTATGTTATTGTTTTTTTACTTGTGCTATAAAGTGTAACTTAGGGTGGATGTGGTTGAATTCTGTAAGTATGGAATTTATATTTGTTTGGAAGGAATCAAATATAATAAGAATTTCATCTGTGTTATGGAAATAATGTAGGATATGATGTTTTGCATATGTGGTGATTTCCTGAAATTCTACATATTGCAGGAAAATATCCGACAGTATTGCAGAGTAAGGGGCGTACATTATGAAACCTTTATTTTGAATGATTATTTCTCTATTGGAAAAATAATTTTGTTTGGTAATAACATCATATCAGGTTAAAAGTTCATATTTTATGTCAGTATTGAGCATATTCACATCTATAATATCGTTTAAAATGTTTCTTGTTTCTGCTGTGGGAATATTAGAATACATATTGGAATTTGATGTATATTTGTCCGTGCATCGTAGTATAAGTGTAGAGAAAAAAACCAGCTAGATGCTGCTGAATGCTTTATTGCACTTATAATCTGCTCAACATGTTTTGGGCACTTATATGCCCATCATCAGGAGCTCCAGACTATGCTTGTGTTATTGCCGCATATGCTGTGTAGTGCTGCAAGGATGAAAAGATATAATAAGTGTTAGGTAGCGTTATGTATGTTCCGTGTTTGTGGGAGTTAAATTATTGTGTCTTTGGCTATGAGGCGGGTAGAGTGTGTCAAATGTGCTGAAGGTGTGTGGTGTTTGTGTTGGTGTATTGCCCGTGGTTATGTGGGTGCAGGTGTTTTGTTAGATTGAAAACGATTCACTGTACATTCCCTTGGTTGCTGGTGTTTGGGCGTTAGGAGCAGAGCAGCAAGCAGGCTGTGCTTCAGGGATGAGGGAAATTGTGCGACTGACTCTTTTATGTAGTGCGTGGGAGGGGTGAATGACCAGTTCAAAAAGAGGGTTCGGGTCGCCTGGGCATTGTTCAGGCTGCAGCTGGTTTGGCCCACATATGTGGGCCAAACCAGATACATTATCAAGAACATATTAGATACATCAGAAGTAACAATCCACAGTCAGCATACGCACAGCACATCTTATGCAATCAACAGGAATATGGCACGATGCATAACCTTATGACCCTACTTAAGTTCCTTAATAACCCAAACATGCTAACCCCTTATGAGCAGTTTTACATCCAAACTCTCCACAGGGAAGGGAAGCTCATTCCAGAACAATGCCCAGGTGACCCGAACCCTTTTCTTGAACTGGCCATTCACCCCTCCCACGCACCACATGACAGAGTCAGTCGTAGAATTTCCCTCATCCCAGACGCATAGCCTGCTGCTCTGCTCCTAACGGCCAAACACCAGCAACCAAGGGTATGTACAGTGAATCGTTTTCCATCTAACAATACACCTGCACCCACATAACCACGGGCAATACACCAACACAAACATCACACATCTTCAGCACATTTTACACACTCTACCCGCCTCATAGCCAAAGACACACATTAATTTAACTCCCACAAACACGGAATATACGTAATGCTACCTAACACTTATTATATCTTTTCATCCTTGCAGCACTACACAGCATATGCGGCAATAACAGAAGTATAGTCTGGAGCTCCTGATGATGGGCATATAAGTGCCCGAAACATGTTGAGCAGATTATAAGTGCAATAAAGCATTCAGTAGCATCTAGTTGGTTTTCTTCTCTATGCTCACATATTGGAAATATCAAGAAAAGCTAATTTAACATCAGCATTTAAAGGTATCTCTTTTAGCAACCAAATCAGATGTACAGTATTTTTTACATTAAAGATGTGTGGGAGCAGAATAAGTTGATTAGTTGTATCTGTCAACAATTTCGATAGCTTATATGCTGTTGCACAGGTCAAATGGGGCAGTCAGGTTTGTTTATTTTGATAAGGCCTCTTATCGTAGTTGGGGAGAGGTTAAGGTTGACATACTTTCCTTTATGTTCTTGTTGAATCAACAGTTTACTTGAATTGACTATTTCCCTAACAGAATTTTGGAATAAGTTAGTTGGGTCTGTATTTATTTTGTCAGACTGGATTGTATTTATTTTGACAGACTGGTTATCATTTATAAATTTGGTGATCTTGTCAGTATAATCCTGTATGTTTAGAATTACAATTGAATTGCCTTAAATACTTTGATTTCTAACATAGCTTTTTGGTTATGAAACTGTTTGTTGAAATCATATAGTGACTCAGTGTGTTTAGCAACTTCCCATCTGTAGGATTCACGGTCACTGTCAGGTTAAACAATTAATGGGCGTTTCAGCTTCAAGGGCAAGGTTGGTTACCCAATCTTTCTTTTTCGTATCAAGTTGTATTTTATTCCTTTATTTAGTAAGGGTAATTCCTCACTAGGTTATCACGAATCCTCAACAGTGAGGAGGCCTTGGACCACTAGGGCTGTTGCACCATGGTAAAAAAAAAAATCCTCATAAGATAAGTCTTATTAATGATTCTGGGATAAAAGGTTACTGATGTATCAGGAGTCTTAACTTGATTACGTATTGGGTAATCTATTTTCTTGTATAATTTTTTTGTATTTTATGTTGACAGTTCATATTTCTCTTCGTTTATGTTTTCTACATAAAGCCATAGGCCATTCCATAAGTTAGCTAGAAACAAGTGAAGTTGGTATAATTCACAATTGAGGTTTTGTTTTTTGTTGTGCACAACTGAAACTTGTAGAATTTTGGACCGCCATAAAGTGTTGTGTGTAGACTGATTGTTTCATTGATATATGACACACACTAGCCCATCAGTTATAATTTTTTCCTTTTAAAATATACCTATATGCATTTTAAATAACATTAAAAGTTTTGTTTAAATTACAGTGAAAACATGATTTTCTAACATTACAGGCAGGTCTCATTTTACGCGATTTCTTTCTGCATGATTTCACTGTAATGCGACTTGAAAATTTACACCATTTTTTAAATTTACGTGATAATTTTTGGTCTAGCACAATTTAGCATAGATGATCCATGGCTGCACTTATCTTCTGTAGGAGGTTACATGGTGTTGAGGAGAATATTTGGACCTAGGAGGGACGAGGTAACAGGGGAATGGAGGAGATTGCATAATGAGGAGCTAAATGATTTGTACTCCTCACCCAATATTGTGCGGGTGATAAAAT
>Ga0131853_10007536_pt1 | contig 19731 bp, 18 predicted proteins | sample TergutLab28metaG_FD_92764 | JGI IMG/M metagenome (GOLD analysis project Ga0131853, IMG submission 92764) | Labiotermes labralis P1 segment gut microbial communities from Petit-Saut dam, French Guiana - Lab288 P1 (version 2) (version 2) | ecosystem: Host-associated > Arthropoda: Insects >... | reverse complement strand
TTAAATATTTAATGCGACCTGTCGTAGTTCGCTAATCAAGTTGAAGAGCAAACCTCGGTGCTAACGTAAAGGGAATGCATTACTGCTTTGAAAAACTACCTAGTGGATGACGTGCCGGCTAGAGATTTGGTGGGTTTGAGAATACGCAATGCTGAGAACGTGGAGGATAAAGTGGTTGGCATTAATTTGCGTCGCCGGGACCAGTTTAAACGTGATGTGGTCTGGCCGTACTCGAGAAGGTTATTCAGTGCATCGCAAAGTTTCGGCTGAGTGACCGTACCGAAGTATATTTGGACCATGTGAGAATGCCTGCTGGTAACGATGCACGTAGAACGAAGGGGCGCCCATTGGACGTGATGAGTAAAATTACAAAGAGTATCGTTACAGTTAAGGCGCTTCTCAATTGTATGGGCTATGCAGTTATTATCGCTATGCCTCGTGTTAATGGTGACACAAAGTACAAATCATATAGTAATGGCAGAGGCTCGAAAAACCTGTTGAAGATCTCCTGCAATCTTCCCGTGTTGATGTATCCAACGGTGGAGGTTTTCAGGAAATTCCGCAGTTTGAAGACCATCTTTCGTAATACCAAATTATTTAATTTGACGTTTCGAACCACGCTAGGGTTTTGTTTAGGTGTAATTCACGTTCGGCCAGAAAATTACATTTACTATATAACCGGGACAATGGCACTATAATGTAATTACCAAACTTAAGGATGCTATGGCATAAAGTACCAATGTAACGGTTGTGAAACATTACACGACAAAACGCACAAATGTGGCAAAGTTTGCTCCCTGTCTACTGCTACACCACCCTGTACTAAGGATCAGACCAAGTATTGTAGTACATGCAACAGACGGTTTCTCAATTAGAAACGTTTTAAGAATCATTTAACTCTTAAAGAGAAAGGCAAACTAGTTTGTTAGTGGAGATAAGTATGCCTAATTTCTAATTGTTTATTAACCGGTGATTCGAAGAATGAATGTTTTAAGAAATTTGCAATATTTGTAATAAGAAGCAACCTTCAGTACATTTTTGCTATGCGGCTCCACTGAAGCCTAGTAAGTTGTCTGAAAAGATTTTGTAAGTTTCCTTCGATCGGAATGAACACAAAACCTTGAAAAGCGTGATGGGCCTTTTGAACATTTACCTAAACTCATATATGCTCAAAAAATATGTTCTAAATGTGAAGCCGTGGATGATATGAGTGTCGATTGTGAACAGTGTGGAAAGCGTGCCCATGTGTTCTGGCAAGACCCCGTTGGTAAATTTATTGTTTATCCCCGTTAGTCCTGACCATTCGCGGATAAATTTTATGTTATTCCATACAACTATCACGGATATGACGCACAGTCTCTTCTCAGAAGCTTTCTTGACCTGAGACGGAACCCGCAAATTATAATGGATGGTAGCAAAATTCTTAGTATGGTTGTGAAGAATCTCCATTTTTTGGATGCAGTTAACATTTGCCAATGTGTCTCAAGAGCTTGCCCAAACCATTTGACCTCACATGCAAGAAGGGAAATTATTCACACTTTTACTATACTGCCAACAATTGGAATTTTTTGGGCGCTTATCCGGAACCCTAGTTCTATGGGGCAGACTTTATGTCTGGTGATGAACCAACACAATTTTCGGCCTTGTATGAGGGGGTTAAAGACAAAGTTTTAGCAATAGGGAGGAACTGTTGGCTTACTGCTTGGACGACGTCAATGTACTGAGGCAGGCATGCTGTGCATTTCGAAATTTGTTTTTGAAATTGGTCAAGTTGGACTCGTTTCGGCAAGCCATTACAATATCGTCCATTTGCAACAAGGTGTTCCGGACCATGTTTTTGAAACCAGATGCTGTGGGTATTATCCCGAAAGAGGGCTACCGTACGGGGTTTCGTCAGTCTGTTCATGCTCTTCAATGGTCGGCTTAAATGGGTCGGACGCGTAATAATGTTACTCATGCCAGTAATGGGAGGGAATTTCGTTTGGCTGGAGTACCTAATATGAAAGTTGATGGGTACTGCGAAGAAACGAATGAAGTCTTTGAATACCTTGGATGGTTTTGCCATGGGTGTCTTTGTATGCCCAATCAAAACAAACCCCTTCGTAAAAGCGATGAAACTTTGAACGACAGGTATGAGGGAGCTGAGGCTAGTTTGCAGAAAATCGAAAATGCTGGTTATTAGGTTGTATCGAACTGCGGGTGTGAGTTTAGTAAACTGTTTAGTGAAAATCCTGGCCTTGAACATAAACATTCCTCGCACCGCTATGTGAAGTATTCCCAATATATATTCGAGATTCCATGTACGGGGGTAGAAACGAAGCTACTAAAACATATTACAGCTTCAAGGAAGGGGATAAGGTCCACTATGAGGACGTTATATGTCTCTAACCCTACATTTGTAAATATGGCAAATTTCCCTTGGGCCACCCGAAAGTTTACGTGGGTGCGTACTGTCCCTTGACTGTATGCATAGGGAGGGTATTATCAAATGAAAGATTCTGCCACCTAGGAAACTGTATAATTCTTTTCTTCCGTAAAAAAGCAAATCCAAACTGATGTTTCCCTTGTGTTCTCCTTTTGCCAACACAATGAACCAAGGCAAATGTACACAATCTTACGAGTAGCACAGTATAGTTTGTACATGGGTAGTGGTTGAAGTCCGCAAGGCTGTAGAAATGGGATATAGGGTAATTGACGTGTTTGAATTTTGGGAATATGAGGTGACGTGATTTGACAAAGACACCAATACAAGAAGTCTGTTTGCAGGGTAAGTAATTATGTTCTTAAAATTGGAACAGGAATCATCTGACAACCCATCCATGGTTTCAAAATGAAGAATACAAAGAAAGATACATTGAGGTTCATTGTCGCGAAGAGGGAATTACTCTACACAAAGCATCTATTTAAAAAGAATGCACGGCAACGAAATTTGGCTTAACTGAAATTGAAATCATTTTGGGGTAAATGGGTACAGATCCAAAACAAGACCCAGACTGCTATTGTGGACTAAGAGTCAGAGCTTTACGAGCTTGTGACATTTGCGAGTACTGAATTTACAAAACTCATATTACCGAACGATAACGTGGCCTGGTCCTTTTGAAATATTCCGAAGACAACATTGCCGTTGGGAAGAATGTTAACGTGGGTTTGCTGCCTACGTCACAACCCAAGCTCGGCTAAAACTTTACGAGTATCTGAGTAAGTTGGGGTAGTCTGTTTTGTACTGTGATACAGACTCGGACATCTTCATTCGGAAGGATAATGAACCCCCAAAAGTCAAAACAGGTGATTATCTGGGCGACCTCACAGATGAGTTGGAGGAGTACGGCTCTTGTTCCTTTGTAGAAGAATTTGTGTTGGGTGGTCCAAAAAACCATTCGTTTTCTGTACTTTAACTCTCCAATGGAAAACGTGCAGCAAAGTGCAAAGTGAAGGGTATAATTTTCAATTATGAGAATTCAAAAGTTCTGAACTTCACCACCTTGAAGGATATTACGGTATTTATTTATTTACTATTAATGAGTATAAATAGGGGTGTTTTAAGCATTACACTGCATTTCGTATTATGGTTTTGAAGCTGAAACATCCATTCACGTTAATCGTTGTAGGACCTAGTATTTCGGGGAAATCCACTTTTGTAATACGATTCTTGGACTGTAGGGAGCAAATTTGTGACACTGCGTTTGAAAATATTGTGTGTTGTCACAGTGAAAACAACGCTCCGCATCATTTGAAAATCGTATCGTTTGTTAAAGGAGTAACAGACTTTGGAAACTCTGACAATGTACCTTTGGTTATAGTTTTGGAAGATTTGATCGACTCTGCCTATCCTACAAGAGTGAGAAATTATTTACCAAAGGATCGCATTATCGCAACATTACTCCGATACTAATTACACAAAACATGTTCCACAAAGGTACATCATCGCGTGATTATTCTTTAAATAGCAAGAATATAATAGTGATTAAGAATCCTACAGACAAGACTCAAATCGTGCTCTTGCCCCGAAAATTCTACCCCGAAAAGTTTCCAGTTTTCACAAGACGTACCTCGAAATGTGTAAGGATCCGCTTACTTATATATTCTTAGACTTGACAAATAGAATAACGATCTTTTGTGATTTAGAACAAATATATTTCCCGGGGAAACTACAGAAGTGTTTGCACTTGTTCGAGGTAAATGAACCGATTTAAGTCGCAGCTACACTTCCTTCACCTACTTAAAGACGCTAAACCCCAAGCCAGAAGGGCCTTACTGACATCTGCCGGCGACGACTTGTTAGAAGCTATTGTCGAATGTGCAATAGATATGTTAAATGGAAATCATAAATTTTCTAAAGTGGAAAACAGTAAACAATGTAAATATAAGAATCGTTTACGTGCGTTAATTGATCTAATTGCTAGATTCAAATGTAAATTGAAAATTTAAATTCAAAAAGGCGGGTTCGTAGTTCCACTTATCACAAGTGTTTTGTCGGGTGTAATAGGAATACTAATTAATTACAGTCAACAAATGGCGTTGCAACGTAAGATTTTATTTCCTCCGGAATTGTGGCAGAACCGTTGACAAATAACACGACCAAGTCCACCGGTTAAAAAATTCTTAAAACTCAATACCATAATTATGACAAATCGAACCTCTTTCGCCTCCATCATGACCCATACTTGAAAACTGAAAAAAAAACGGGAACCCATCACCATTTCCATTATAGAAACCAGTAGCGCCGAACCGAGTTTTAAAAGAGAATCCAAATTGGAAACGTTTAACCGTTTCAATGCCTCTGTTTAATATGTATTGTGAATTAGAAACGGATGCTTCACCTATGCATTCAAAGTATTTTCAAAATATTTTGAGACGTAAAGTGTCGCACGACCCTACGTTTGGCGTGTATCAAGATGATACTGACGGTTCTTTTAAAATAGGCGTTCTAGTTTTAAATATAACGATAAACATTTATTTGTAAATGGCAGAAAGTACACGGCAACTCCGGGGCTGTGGGAATTGTTGACAAAGGGTAAACCTGATAAAAACGAGGTCACTATTCAGGATAGACAAGCATATAAACAAGTACTCTTGCATTCTAACGCGCATAGAGTTAATTATAGCACCACAGGTAAGATCAAAACCAACAAGGGTGTTAAATATACGCGGTTTATTTCAAAATAGTTTACCGACAAAAACGAAGTACCTTGCGAATCGGTACAATAATAATGTCACTGGGTAGAATTTTTTTTACGGTCGTAGACACACAGCGGGATATGGTTCATTGGCTAAATTGCTAAAAGCTACAAAAATTTAATTAAAGTGATGTTGAAGAATGGCTGTCCGGTCAGGACACGTACGCTTTACATGAACCTGTAAGGAAGGGGTTCAATAGAAACACATATACGGTGACAAATATTGATGATGTCTTGGAAATGGATCTTGCAGAATTAAGCTCCCTCTCGAAATAAAACGATAAGTACAAATACCTCTTAAATGTAATGGCTATATTTTCACGATACTTCTGGAGCATTCCTCTAAAGGTCAAGACTGTTTCATTAATTACCACAGCTTTAAAACATTTATTTCAAAATAGAAAACGAATTAGTATACTACCGGACAAAAGTACTGAATTTGTTAATGCAACTGTCCAGCAGTACTTGAAACGGCAGGGCGTAGGTTTTCACACGACTCACAACCCCTACATAAAGGGCGCCATTGTTGAACGCTTTCAGAATATTACTAAAACCAGAATATTCAAGTACTTCATCAAGAACAACACATACAATTACTTGTACGTTAAAACAAACTTTAATAGGTTACAACAACTCTATACATACGACTATATGTATGCCTGCGAACAAAGTCATGCTTCCAACATTTACTGAGTGTCGCGAAAGGTGAACATTCTGTGAGATAAAATTCCTCAAAGTCGTGTTAAATTTAATGTAGAAGATCTTGTGTGAATAACGAAAGAGAAAGTGATATTTACCAAGGGGTATGAACAAACATTTTCAACAGAAATATTTAGTGTTGTTAAGGTTACTCGTCGCATGCTCCAACCTGTTTATTAATTGTCATATTTGCATGGTCGGCCAATCGAAGGGCAGTTTTACAATTACGAGCTTGTCAGAGTGACTGTATCGCAGCAGACCGAGTTCCGAATAAATAAAATAGTACGCACACGTAACATCTTGTGAAATGGAGAGGATAGGATGCGACGTTCAATTCTCGGATAAACGCTACCGATATCAAGAAATTATAATGGATAACTTTTAAGTAATATTGCCATCAGACAGTTCCGGTTATTACTTCCCGGCCAACACAATAGCCGCATTTAGAACTCAACTGGCTACAACAGTCGAGTTGGAACACGGTAAATGGGACGTTGGCCTAATCGAAATTTCTTACACTAAATGGTAACAAAAGCAATCTTTGAACAATACACTTCGTTTAGATTCGGAGGAAATCACATTTCCTGTAAAACATTATGAATCTGTGTTTGACCTTTTCACAAATGTACCTAGAATTTACGAGACGTCTATAAACGAAAACTTCATACGTATTTTGAGCAATTATATAAACTTATGTAAGAAGTGAATTGAAACTCGCGAATTTTCTCCGCGACGGACTTTTAAAGCTTGCGTGTGTTTGAAAATTTACGTTTATATATAATGAACCAGTGATAATAAAAATAATAATCTGCACTGTCATGCGAATAAATCGGAGATATTTCCGTTCGAAAAGGATTTTTAGTTACCAGATACAGAAGTTAATTTAAATGTTTCAAAATTCTCAATATATTTTACTTATGATTCTCTTTCGGGACCGATGTAGGCACAGGAAATTTCTGCCTTAAGGTTTGTGGAGTTATGCCTAGGCGCGACAGTGTCTGAAAAATCAACTTATCTCACACATTCTCCATACCTTCTCCAAATTTCACTAACGACTTTTCTTCACACCACTCGCAGTTCACACGCGACATTTTAGCTGCGTCGTTGTCACGAACCGAGAATGACCAACGTTTTGTTGAATGCTGTTCTTTCGCCAATATTTCCAGTGTCTGTCACGCAGAGGAATCGAGAGTCTCTATATGATATTTCCTTTGTCCGTCAAGGGAAGAATAAGTAAAACTGATATTTTAGCGGTTCTCCGAAAAATATATAAAAATCTATTGAATAAAAAACTTATTTTTTAAAATTTAAATTTGTTTCATTAAATCTCCAGTTTAGGCCACAAGTTTAGTTAAGGAGATCTGGTTGAATAGCCCGAAATATATTAGGGATCTGCCTTGTTGTGGTCGTCCACAAAGCCTCTTCTATCCAAACAAGAAGCTACATCACACCTTTCGCATATCACTGAAATATTTCTGGTGACACCTTTTTCCGTACACACAAGAAATTTTCTTCGCGTGGCAGACGGAATAGGCGAATGTTTCCTACCACGTTCTTCTAATCTGACGAATTGATTGGCAGCAGCAGCTGATCTTCCTATTTCCCTTTGCACACCCCGTTCATGTCCACCGTGTGCCAGTAATTTCTCCAGTAGGATGTACGGAAAATCGCAAGGCGAAATTTTCTTACCTCCAGTGAGGATAAAATGATGTAGCTATTTCGAATGGGCAGATCAAAGAGATTAAAAATTGTTTCTAGTACATTTCCATGTGCGACGGTTGATGACATAGGAATTTTCCATTCTATCTCACGTATCTACATAGCCCATGCTGCTGACAAAAAATATTCTGTCCGGCCAAGAGTTAACGCAGAGATATGCCATATTGTGGCTGACTATTAAGAGACCGGTCTGTTTATTCGTATATATGTAACTGCAATTTGGAATAATAATCCATTGGAGATGGCCAGAGTGTGGTTTCTCAAGTTCAGTATACGAGTAGGTCATGGTAAAACCATGACCTCATAATATAGTCATTAATTGCAAACTTTATTGGTGTTGGCGAGTTAATGCGTCCTGCTTATTTTATTTTTCAAACCGTGCTTCTGTAATGGACCCGAAACCGAAATAAAATGGAAGACTGATACAGAGAACCAATAAAATATTTATCATATGTAGACAGTCGGTGCTTAGGCCCCTTTACCAGTAATATCTCCTACTTTTCCAAAAATAATGTGCGTCTCTGTTGCGACTATGCGCAGGAAGGTCGCCAAATAAGCAATTTTAGTTCAGAGCGGAGTACACAGGAAGCAAATTGTTATACGAAGCACGCCGTCACAAAGAGAATTCCTATAACAGCAATGCATTTCAGAGTAAATGATGCTTTGAGGCTTCGTCGGGTTGGAATTCGTCGTCGATGCACATCGAATGGATTGGAATGGTGAGATAAAAATGAAAGGAGTCAGTTGTTTAGCATAAAAGCCAACAAACAACTGTTTCGAAAAGTACAGACTGACCAAAATTTGGTATGCATGAGGCGCATATATATGTTGTTGTGTAAAATGGCCGGAGCGTGAATCTGAACACTAACCACAATATAAAGTTCAGAAACCGAGTAGGGCTAATATTTCAAGCCTCTACATGTGTGTACGGGGCATTTAAATGGCCAGCGGTTTGGTGCGTTCGTAAGATGCCGAAGTAAAAAATCAGGTGTCGCGGGGAAAGTTCCATCATGGTTGACGAAAATTTAGTTTCTTATATCCCTGCACGTGTATATATCGGTATTGATGATTAATAGAAACTGTTATGAACTCTGCTAATTGCCATTCTTCCACACTGAAACTAACCACAAAAGAATATTTTAACTTCAATCAGCCTGAAATCGTATACATTTACACAGATGTTATCAAAAGAAATTTGTTCGGGGACCCTAATGTGCAACTACTAACATCTCTGCACTTCCTGTCGAACACAGTTTACCATAGATTTGACTACCCTTTTAAAAATCAGTGCAACAGTCCCTTATACAGTCAATTTCGATTCGTTTGGTTAAGAAGACTGGTGATGATGTGTTATTTGAAGATTATGATATTCCATGTCTGGTAATATTACACTTTAAAAAGAATTCCTCGGTGTAATGAGTTTCAGTATGGTAGTTACAATGGATCGATATACACGGTACCACGTAAATCAAAGTGGAGGTGGTGGTGGTGAGATAGATCCTCTTTACAGGGCTAATTTCAGGATGCAAAGGGGTAACGGAATAGCGTCGTTCTTCAGGGGGCTCTTCCGTTTTGTAAAACCTTTATTGTATTCAGGCGGAAAGGCGTTCGCTAAGGAGTCGTTGAAAACAGTTTCCAATATAATAACTGATATTCTTAATAAGGAACCATAACGGCCTCTGGGTGTTATTTTAAAAAATCTTTTCAATGAAGCAAAGGGTAACCTCCAATAAAAGATTAAAAGATGACAGGGTCTGGCTTGGATTTAAAAAGAAAGCGGAAGTCAAAAAAAGTTCATTATCGAGGCAAACGTGTGAAGGTGCAGGATATATTCTCAGAGAAATATTGGAGTGTTTAAAGTCAGGTCTTGACATTTTCCTAAAACCCAGTATTCAAACATCTGTCGTAAATAGTCACACCGTTACATACAAACCTATTGCGCCAGCAGACATCTCTGCCCAGTAGGAATTTAATTGCTCTGGCCATACCGATTACTACATAGATTTAAATTCTGTACGTTCTCTCTTACGCGTCTACACAATAAGGCACGCGAGAATGAAACCATTCAATAAGTCGACGTCATGAGCCTCTACCCGTACATATGCGAGTATTTCAAGTACCCCGTCAGCCATCCAATCGTTCACGTAGGCGATGAGTGTAAAGATATAGAGGCGTGCCTGCGTATGGATGGCCTGATTAAATGTTCGATCTTTCCGCCAAGGAAGTTGTATCACCACGTCCTATCTTGCAGATGTGATAAAAAACTCATGTTTTGCCTTGTATAACGTGCGTCCTCACTTCAGTTGAGGAATGTGTGCATACCAGAGATGAGGAATCTGCCCTCACCGGTATGTGTGTAATGGAAGAGGTGAAGCTGGCCGTCGAGAAGGGGTACCGAATACTTCAGATATATGAGGTGTACGAGTATCAGGTCACGCAGTACGACCCCGAAACTGGCGAGGACGGACTTTTCGTCGCCTATATACACGTTTTTGAAACTGAAAGCGGAGGCTAGAATTTACCCCTCCTGGGTCCACAGTCCCGAAGACGAGGACCGAAATGTGGACTCGTTTTGGCAGAGCGAAGGAATAGGAATAGATAAGGAAGCAAACAGGTATAACGCTGCCATACGTGGTCTGGCCAAACTCTGTCTCAACTGCATGTGGAGTAAATTGACGGAGCGGAACGAGCGGAGAATGACGAAAATTATCACGGACCCGAAAGAACTGTAAGGATTCCTAGCCACACCTGGCGTCGAGGTGATGAACCTCGCTTTTGCCAGCGATGACGTAGTCTACATCTCGTGGAAGCGTGATGCAGAGAAAGACGTGCATAATCTGCGTCATACTAACGAGGTGAAAGGAGTTTACGTCACCGCCGAGGCTAGAATTCATTTCTATCGCTACCTCGACAGTCTGGCAGAAAACGCGATGTATTGTGACACGGACTCTGTGACACACATCCAACCGAGTGGTGAACATTCGCTGATCGAAACGGGGGACGAATTGGCGGATATAAACTCCGAGTTGCGCTCCTCGGAAACGATAACGGAATTTGTGAGCGGTTGGTCAAAGAACTGCGCGTAGAGACTGCTGGATACCGGGAACGGTCGAGAAAAGACTGTGTGTAAAATCAGAGGCCAAACCCTCAATTATAATGCTTCGAAAATGGTAAATTTTGATGTCATCAGGGCATGATTCTGGGGGATGAAACCCCTGTTGTAAATGTGCGTACCGAAAATAAGATTAAGCGTAAGCGGAAGGGGGCGGAACAGTGGCTACAGTCACCAAGTATGAAAATAGGATCTACAGAATTTCGTTTTCCAAGAGGCGGCGATTAGGTGGTAATAGTCTGTCCCGTTTGGGTATAAATAGAGGGAGGTTGGGAGAGGGTCGTGTAGTAGACCCTTGACCAACCATGAGTGATGAAGATCTGAAATTCATGTATCCGTTCTCGTGAATAGTGAGCGGTCCTAGTAAGTCGGGCAAAACTTCGTTCTGCATACGGTTGCTACAGAAGCTCGACTCACTGTGCACAGAAAGCGAGTTAAGTGGCGGTATGATCTGGTGTTACAGTGAGAAGACAGCAATTCCGAAAAGTTGGCATTTGCCATCAAACACCACATATTATGAGGGCATAGGGAGAACTTTCGTGGTGATGGTGGTAAACCGCGTCTCGTAATCCTAGACATACTGTGGAATGACGTATAATCCAAGCAAATGTACGACTTGTTCACGAGAGTAGGGCCATCACAGAAATATCAGCGTGATTTTAATTACGTAAAATCTGTTCCATCCGGGCCGCTACTGTGGAGACTTATCGTTGAATGCTCATTATGAGGTCGCGTTAAAAACGTCAGACATAAGAAACATTTCGCGAAGTTGGCCAATCAAGTGTATCCCGAAGAGAGTATTAGTTTATATAACGCCTACCTGGATACGACACAAAAGAACCCACAGCTACCTAATCTTGGATCTGACACAAGACACGGATGACGGTCTGCGGTTTTGAACCAACATATTACTGGAAGGATATCCTCCAGTTGTCTACTCCGATATAAGTAATGAAGCGTGTGAAGGCCAATTAGAACGCCCTTCACGTGCGCAAGACGACCGAACCGAGAGTGCGTAAAGCCCTCATAAATAACTTAACAAGGAACTCGTGTACTGCATAAGTGAATGCGTGTTGAACGTGCTAAACAGAATCGTAAATTTGTCAACCTGTAAAATGCGCAAGCTGCAAAAACACAAGTCAGGGCTTCGCAAGGTCTCCAACAGGCACGTGTCCTTCTCGGGCAAGAAGCGACCCATAATACAGCGCGGCGGATTTCTGCTGCCCCTACTGAGAGCCATACTGCGAACGATCGCCAGCTTAATTTTTAAGCTCAGATAAAACGTTTGGTAAGATGTACCTCGTCCCGGCCGATTATTACCATAAGGGGCGACGCCGCCCCTCGCCTCGTGAGCGTAAAAAGAAACACCATCCGTATGAAGAGTGGGTTAAGATGCCTTCATAAAATTCGCGAGGCCGATATCAGACGGAAGACGCGGACGAAGGCTATCTCTGATTTCCTAAGACGAGTTATGCCCGAAAGGGAACAACCCGCCTCCTCCACCGATTCTGAGCCAGAGTTAAGCAGAAAACAGTTGATTGTCCCTAAAGTCGAGGCGAAAAAGCCGCCGCCCCCTCCCCCTTCCTTCGACCCCTAAATGAGGATACGATGATGATGATGACGTCACGGAGGGTGCTCAGACGGAAGAAGAAGACGTTAGTCCCCCTAGGCGTTTTCTCGACACACAATACGGTATCCGTGAGGATGGCGTGCAATTGATATTTGATGATTCGACCGTATTTATAGATCCCGATGACAATTTCACAATTAATGGAACCGTGTTCAGAGGGACGGAGGGGCTGTGGGAACTTCTGACGCGTAAGAACGTGAATACGCAACTTTTCGGTAAGGAGGATCTGAAGTCATATAAAAAAATATTGATATTGACTAACGCTTATTTGACTAGATGTCAACCTGGCGATAAAATTAATATAACGCGAGGAAGGAAATTTCGCGATGTCATTGTCTTCGCGAAACCAAAGGGATGGGTTTTCGAATCAGCGTTAGATCGCAAGTGGGGAAAGTATTAATCACATCTATTAGCAGGTTATATTATGACCCGACAGACCGTCGGCCTTCTCCACTCTGTGGAAGTTTCGGAAGGCCACTGCGAAGAAGAAAGTTAAACCGGACTTCATCAGAACCTGTTTAGTGAAGCAGGATGCCTATACGCTTCAAAGGCCGGTGAGGAAGCGTTTTGCACGAAATCCCTATACAGTGTCAAACGTAATGGATATGTGGGATTGCGATCTGTTGGATGTACAGGCCTATGCCAAATATGACGATAATTACAAATAAATGCTGTCGGTAATAGATGTATTCTCGAAATTTCTACATCTGATCCCAATAAAGATAAAGGGCGGGCCGTCCGTCGCCTCGGCAATTCGTTCCACATTCGATGAACCTAAATATTCGACAGGACGGCGCCCCATATGGGTGCGCAATGATAAGGGCAAGGAATTTCTAAATAAATGTTTTCAGGACATGATACAGGACGAGGTCATTCAGTTTCAGATGTGCAGGAACCCGACTTGAAATGTACTGTCATGGAACGCGTGCATCTAACGATACGCGATAGACTCTACAAACATTTTACATATAGAAATACGTACATATATACCAATGTCCTGCCGAAATTTGTCCAGGCCTAAAATGACACGGTTCACTCGACGACAAGCAAGGCGCCCTCTCGAGTCACCGACTCGGAAGTGCTCGCGACGTGGAAGAGGATGGAGGCGGCCCGCAGAGGACGCATTCGCGTCGCGAATGCAGCGACTTTTCGGGTGGGCAGCACGTGCGATCACCAAAGAGAAGACGCGGTTTGCCGAAGATGCCGAAGAGAACTTCAGCACGGAGATTTTCAGGGTCACAAAAATAATCGATAGGCGGCCGCGTGCCGTCTATAAACTAGAGGATTTAAATGGCAAACCAATCGACGGTCAGTTTCATCGCGAGGAACTGACCACCGTACGAATAACCAACAGGACCTACTATAAGATAGATAAAATACTGGACAAGAGGATCAGACGCTTTATTCGCGAATATCTCGTCCGCTGGCGAGGTTACAATCAGGACTTCGACTCTTGGGTGCCTGCAGCTGGCGTGAAGAATATCTAAGTATGGGTACGCATAGCCATTTTTACGTCACACTGAACAGCAACGCCTCGCGCGATGTCTACAAACAGAATACGCACGCCGATTTGACGGTAAAACTGGCTCTACCCGTGGACCTGGTTCGACCTCAAATTGGGAGGTAGGGCTGTGTGAAATGACGAGTTCCTCACGCCCCGAGGAAACACTTGCACTAATATACTGTAACTTGATATCACCGCATATCGTGGGCGACAGCACCGTCCGCAGCATGCAGACATACGACTTGCCATCATGTCAGCACGAGTTTCAAAACGTGTACTTTGTGCCTGTCGAGCAGCGCATATTTCAGGACATCCGAATAAAATTCCTGACGACCGAGGGTCTGCACATCCCCTTCGAAGAGAGCTGGACGACCACGAAAGTGGTGCTTCACTTTCTGAAAAATTAGAATTAGTAAAGTGTATAAAACGGGGCGTCGCCATCTTGAATCGGACATTTATAGCTATGCATCCATTAGAGTTGTACTATCTAAATCAGGCGGGTCGCGTCCTAACTACTCCGGGGATCGATCCCGTCTACTCCGCCTTCAGCGTGGACACGGTATAGGCAATTTTTTCGGCAGTGTCTTCCGTTGGTTCCGTCCAATTCTGTGGTGCGGGGCCAAAGCATTGGCGCGCGAGACGTTGCGTACTGGTGGCAAAATCCTTACCGATATCGCTCAACGCAGCCTTACCGACGAAACGACTTCCGGGGATATAGCGTCTAAACACGTTACTGAATCCGCCCAAAAGTTGATTAACAAATTTCGGGGCCGAGGCCGTAAACGCGATCACGGTAATGCTGTGGCGGAAGGTAAGAAAAAGAGGAGGAGGAAGGAGCCTAAACATGCCCCGAGAAAAGTAATAAAAAAGGTCATATTTTCCTAGTTTCACTTCAGTCACACTTCAGTAGCAGATCATGTCTGCTGCCGTCGAGATGCCGGACGTACTATCTTGTGTGACATCGTCCGTAACTTCAGTGACGTATGTCGAACCTGTGCCTAAAGCCATTGACCACATAGACTATCGTCATCTCTTCCAGGAAATCGTGACTGCTGTTTAAATATATGTATCACTATTGCTTAACCAAACAAATGCCTAATGTAACTGAATTGTGTGTTTTATCACTGCACATTTATTAATAAAATTATGCACTGCAATTACCTTACACCTCGCCACGCCTTCTTCGAACACGCACAGCAGCAGCAGCAGCCACCTGCGCGTATACAGCAGCAGCGAAGACAACGACGTCCACCTCAGCAGCCATCAGGACAAGGATGCAGCAACGACCATCTAGGTTTAGCCTGACATCAATTATCTCTCAAGGGCGGTTACGCACATGTTTCAGAATGATGATCTCAGGAATATAAAGGCGTAAGTTCGCTTACATTTCCATACAGACATGTGTTTGTGGTCCTCTACTAACTGTTGTCGAAAGCAAGGGTAGCAGAAGAACACTGTTTGGCTCACGCTCTATTAATAACGATCGTGACGGATCTTCCGTCTTGTCGATACGCCTTCTAATTCGGACCGTTATTATTAATGCGTCAGTCCAACAGTTTTCTCCTGCGACCCTGGCATTCGGTAGTCATGCGTACAGGCACTTCAAAAACATTTAAAAATGTATGGAAAAGTAAGCGTTGTTGCACGTGTGTATTCTTGACGACCATGCTGCGACATATACTTTGACCTTTCGATAAAAACTCTCTGCATCATATATCACCTATAAACATTACCTACCTCCTGTCTACACAGTAGCAGCTTCTTTCACAATGCAGACACACACAGGTGTCCACAACCAGCAGCTTCACGACACACAATGCTATGCTTGGGGATGTAGCATCTTCACGAAGCACACACGCAAGCGCCAACCACAACAATGATATGATGGGGTGGCGTTACGTTTTATACAGACATCCCCCTTCCCTCATTCGATATACCGCAAGATTGTGATTGGGTCTATCTAACGTCAGTGGCTTCAACTTAGATGACTGCGTCATCCGATGACATCACCTTCCTAACTGTAGGAGTGTAATGGTTTCGTGTTGATCTAACTCACGAGGACGAGATGGCCTGGTTGTAAGTAAGGGGATGTCCTCTGCAGCGTTGAAGCTGTTGCAGACTCTGCAGCTATTCGGATGACAAACGTTGCAAGAACTGTTGCAGGCGTTGTTGTTAAGTTTGCCAACAGCAATAACTATTGAATTTGACATCAATAGATTCAGCAGCAGGTAATTGGTTAAGTGGTTCACCAATTAGAAAACGTCCGGGAGAGAATTAATTTGGATTTAAAGGATCATCAAATAAGGCACACAAGTTTCTGGAGTTTAGACAGGCCTCTACCTCAGCAAGTAATGTGCACAGTTGCTCGTAAGTGGCAACCTGAGAGCCCAGTGTTCTTCGCAGATGATACTTCATGGATTTCACTGCTGCTTCCCGTAAACCTGTGAAATGAGGTCCGTGTGGTGGAATGAATTTCCACGCGCATTCTTCTGTGGCCAAGAAGTCCTGTACTGTTGCCATCTGTGATGTGGATTGAAGCATTTTATAGAATGCATGAAGTTCATTAGCAGCACCTTCAAATATTATACCATTGTCTGAACAAATGGTCATTGGTTTCCCTCGACGTGCAATGAAACGTCTTAGGGCAGTAAGAAATGCTTCTGTGGATAAGCTTTGACTACTTCAATGTGAACAGACTTAGTTATTGTTTTGCTACGTGGTTGTCTCATTCTGAGTGATATTGGTCCAGCATAGTCGACGCTTGTAATGAGGTATAGCCTCGAACATTGTACACGGGTTGTTACTCTCTGTGGAGCGCATGTAGAGGCAGGCTCCATAAGCTCGTGTGCTGCTGCCACAAAAACCATATATTTGCATGTTGACAGCATTGGAGCAGATAACCTTCCGGTTTGTCTTGAGTTGTGACAGTTTAGGAATAGTCTGCAGCAGCTGATTCCATTCTTCTTGCAGAAGAGCTGGAAATATTTCGTCACATTGTAATTTGTCTTGCTACATTTTCTGCGGGAATATCTTCTAGGTTATGACAGCCGGACTGAGCAGTCCGATAAGATCAAATATTGAATCTGTAGTGGCTAGCAATTTTGTTTTGTACTCGCTGTGGAATTTGTTCTTTGCAAATCTGTGGTGTTATACTTCACTTCGGTCTGAACAATTGTTGGTTTCCATAGAAATCGAAGCATTGTTGTGGAACTTAGTTCCTCGAAGACTGGACGATTGGTAGACAGTAGCATCTTTCCTCCCTTCTTGGTAATTCACTGGAACCCTGTGATTTAGTCCTTTGCATTTCCTAGGGGCACTGATGCTTGAGTTCTTGTTCCAGTCTTCGTTCAAATGCATGTAGTATTCGCTCTGCAGCGAGGCGGGAAAAACCAAGTTGCTTGTGATCCATCTTTGTTGGCAGTCTGACAACAAATCTTCCATCACCTATTTGGGTTGTGTGTGTGACGAAATGTTGTTCATAGATTTGTTGCTCTGTTGACATGGTGGCTGGCTCCACGTGTTCCACTTCCCAGAAGACGTTTAAATTATGTTCAAGACTGTTGTTTCCTTGGAGCAAAAATGTAGGCTGAGGGTCATGCTGTGTAGTGGGGGCTGGATTTCAAACAGAGAGTGACCAACTCAGAAATGTCTGTAGAAGAACTGGATAAATACCAGGACGTGTCCTTATGTCCGATCGAAACATCTCGTAGAATAAGACAGCTCCAACGTGAAGATCAATGCCCACTCGTTGATCAAAATTTTCATCAGCCACCTTGATATCCTTGGGAATTTTCCAGGTACATGTGTCCACGTTGGTAGATGATGTGGTTCCAGTAATATGAGACAAAATAGCACAGATAAGTGTTGTATGCCAGTGTGCATTCCTAGAACTTAAATGTAATGACACACTGTGATATGTCTCAGTATTAACACTGGATATGCCCGTATTGATGCATGTGTCTGGGTTCTGGATAACATCAAACGTTGTAGATATCCCTTTGTTATTAAATGTGACTGAGAAGCCCCGTCTAACAATACTCTGCGTGGAAAATATTGACCAAATTTATTTTGAATTTCCACAATTGCGGTGGCAAAAAGAATGTGATTCCTGGGTTTCCCTTTGAACGAACAATATGTCTTAATTTCTGCAGTTGAGCTGCCTATTGCATCTGCAGGACAAAAGCTTGCTGACACCTTGTCATTATTCGATTGAAGTTGCCTGTCTATGTCCAGCAAGATATGACGTCTCTTGTAACACTGACGACAAACTTGCTTCGAACATTTGTGATTTCTGGTAAATGGTTGCAAGCAGTTGAAGTCCTGATTCCTTGACATGGTGAAAGTGTTGTCTAGCTTGCATCTTGAGAAATTTGTCACATTTGAACAGTCTATGTGAGCCATTACACAAAGAGCACTGTAGCTGTGTTGCTATGTTGGAATAAGTTTTACTGACCTTGTTTCCATTGGAATCTGATGGGCGTAAATTGTTAGGAACTACCTTCATTGATAGGGTTGTCTGAAGACGCTCAAGAAATCTGCATATTGATTCCAGAAATATGACTAATTCTGCAGTAGTTTGAGTATCTGCGCGTGAGGCGGTAAGGAGCTCCCATTCTCGCTGCGTTTCAGGGTCGAGTGTGGCTAGCGACAAATCATTTAACATTAAATCTTGAACAGGCTCATTCATTGATAATGCTTTTAAGGCATTCATGTGGCTTGACACATGATTACATAATTGGCGCAGTGTCGAAACGCCTCCATTTCTGACTTGGGGCATTTGACATATATGCTTGGGATGCATCATGGCAATTAATCGTTTGTTATTGCAACGTTGTGTTAGTAAAGGCCAGGCAACAAGTAAGTTCTCAATTGAAATTTTTAAATTCCTTATCAGAACTTTGGCTTCATTCTTGAGTGAAGCAATGTGGTAGTGAATCTTCTGAACATTAGACAGTATTTTATTATTAACAAATATTGTCTCAAATGTGTCTCTATAATGTAACCAGCTACACGTGTCACCTTCGCTGGTTGGCAATGCAATAGTTGGTGGCTTAATGTGTGTGCTACTCTTATGTGACCTCGGAGTGTGATTGCTATTTCTTGACCCACTGCTTCGTAATGAGCTACGTATGGACGGTTGGTCCACTAGAGGATGTAAAATTTTACTGTACCTTTCTTCAACTTGATAGTACTGGTTTTCAGATAATTCTCTAACACCAGTGTGGTCCGTGTCTTCTAATAGTTCCAATTGACTTTGTGCAATATTATTTCTATTAAAAATGACTGGCAGTTTGTTGAACCTCAACTGAATATCGTTTATTTTTTGATCACCTGCTTCAATAAAGTTCTGAATGCGTGAGAGCATTCTTCCTTCTAAGCTTCGTTGCTTGATTAGTTGCATGCGACGAGTTCTATCCATGCTGTCTCGTGCGGTGAAGAAATGATGTGATGCGTGAAGTTCAGTGAGGTGTTACTGACCTCGTGATTTCCCGCTCTTGGTCGTGTATCTTCGTTGTTCGCTCTTGGTAGGAGAATGATTTTTGGAGACGACTCCCGAATGTGAACGAATGCTTCCGATTCTCGCCGAATCTGTCCTTTGTGTGCAGTATGACGCCACAGATTTCTGCCGCGTTTTCTTTATTACTAAATTGCGTGATGTGACGTAGCTTGTATTCGCGTAAACAAATTTTAGCGGCACCAAAATAACCCTCTAATGCTAAATGTTTATCCAGTTTAGGAGTACCAAAATTATGCCGCGTCTTTGTAGTTATATCCGTGCCGGGTAAACCAAAAATTATGTCGCTCATCAGGCTCGAGGAACATGAAGGGGTGAACAATCTGTTCCGAAAGTAATGCGCTGGTTCACAAATTTATTAAACACAATGTAATA
>Ga0131853_10007535_pt1 | contig 19732 bp, 13 predicted proteins | sample TergutLab28metaG_FD_92764 | JGI IMG/M metagenome (GOLD analysis project Ga0131853, IMG submission 92764) | Labiotermes labralis P1 segment gut microbial communities from Petit-Saut dam, French Guiana - Lab288 P1 (version 2) (version 2) | ecosystem: Host-associated > Arthropoda: Insects >... | reverse complement strand
GGGGTTTTTGTTTTTTTTTAATAAATAAGAGGGGGAAGAAATATATTTAGAAGAAAAAAAAAGTGTTGGGGGAAGATAAAAATGTTTTTTTTTTTTTTGGGGGGGGGGGGGGGGGGGCAGGATTCTTTAAGTATAAGATTTTCAGAGTTAGCAGTTACAACCCAAAAAGCCATGTGCTGGCCAGAGGGAGAGGTACTTGTGCTGTTTGTGTATGTCCTATTCATGAGAACGTGTAAGTCACGGGTTCATGTGTAAAACTGTATGGTTTGGCTGAATATTACTGTAATGTAGAAAGCATAAGTTGCTACCAAAGAGAGAATGAGATGCATTTATGGACTGCAAACGTAGTAAAATATGTGGACCAGTGTTTGGAAGTTGATAACATAGATGGCATAGTCTGCAGATGGTGGGTGACTACTGATAGAGAAAATCTATAAAAAACTGGGCTTCCTACAGTGACTTTCTGAAATAGCTTGCTGCCTATTACACTTTCATAGCACAACAGCAGTCCTATTTCTGTGAAGAAATTAAGTTGCATATTAACACTGGAGACGTTACTGTTTTTTATTTTTCTGAAAACTGTATCTGTACAAGATGACCCAAAGATTTTCATTGGAACAGTGTTCAGGCAATTTGTTCATCCATTTGTACCAAAATTATTCACAAAACGAAATGACAGAGAAAATCCTTTTGTTGTGTCAGATTGTGTAACACACAACACTGTAATTGTGCATTTGTTTCAAAGCAAACTGCCTTCTGTATTCCTTAGTCCTCTATACTCTCATTTTTCCCTTTCTCTCATATCTTTTTATTTCTTTTTCCTTTATGTTCACCCTTCCTACACCTGGCAATGACTTCGTCTGCCAGGGCCACTCTCCCTCAGAGAACCCCCTAGGCAACCCAACTTGCTTCTCCCCTCAACTAACCATTCTGGCTAACTTCAAATTCTCTGAGAACCAACCACTGCCCATGCCATTCCCTATATAACTGTGTACCTAAGTGCTCCCAGCATTCTTCGTGGACCGCTTGACCTTTAAAGATGGGATTGACAGGCTGTCCCGAAATGTCGGTAACTAACTCCCGATCTATGCTGTTTTAACATCCCAGAAGAGCGAAAATCTCATTTACACCATGGTAGAAGCCTGAAATCACACGCTTTCCAGCAAATTGAAAGATGTGTCTGAGATTTATTATTTTTCTGATGGTGATGCCTCACAGGATAGAGAAGAGAAAATTTCATCAACCTCTGCTATCATACATATGATTTTGGTATTGATATTGATTGGCACTTCTTTACATCATATGGCAAAGGTCTATAACACAAGACTATGGAAACAAAAAACTGCAAGGCATGTCTGCAAAACCCTTATCAGTAGATCACCAGAGACCGCAACAAATATGTCATCACTCATCTTTGAGTATTGTACTGTCCATAGCAAAGAAATTATAGTGCTTGAAGAGAGGTTCATGACAGTAAATTTCCTGCCCTTTATCCTAACAATATGAAGTGAAGGAAAAGGTACATTGTACAAAATTATTTTTATGTTATGTATACAGAATATCAAGAATCATTAATGTACACAGGCCTATTATTATTATAATATTAAAGTTCTGATTTTATGTAAACAAGTTTATTCATATATATAATTTTAAAGAAGATATACATTCTAATGTTAATGCATAAGGGGTGCACAGATTTTCCAAAAATCTAGCAGCCATCTTGAAATTCTAGGTGCCAGAAGAGTGACATCAAGTGTCTTCCATTATGAAGACTCAGAATATTGGGTGCCACCATGCAATATTCAGTAGACACAGTGACCTAGCGCCCAGGATTTGTGCACCCTGCTCTATGTCATCATTTCCTTTTTCCAATAGTACTATTCATGTAAAACAGAATGCGTTGCGTATTTTAATGTGGGTACTATTGAAAATAAGAGAGTACAAATATTGAACCTACATAATTTGCTGATATAAGTCCCAAACACATGATACAATAAATTTACTCATCATATTTCAGAGATTCCTCATTGTGAATATGAAGGTGTTTCTTCAGATTCCAGCTACATGAGAATTTTTCTTCACATCTGCCACATGCATATGGCTTCTCTCCTGAGTGAATACGATAATGGCATTTTAAGTTCCATCTATTAGAAAATGTCTTGTGACACACATTGCAGTTATTTTTACCTGCATGGAGCCGAATATGCTCACTGAGTTTTGACTGATACTGATATTTCTTCATGCAAAGACTACAACTGTAGGGCTTTTGTCTAGCATGGCTCTGCAAGTGTTTACTAAGATCAGCCTTGTCAGAAAAACTTTTCTTGCATACGTCACATTTATACGGCTTCTCCCCAGTATGAATGCGATAATGTATCATAAGGTTATACCTATTTGCAAACATTTTAGCACAAACATCACAAATGGATGTTTTCTCACCTGTGTGAACACGATAATGCCTTTTGAGTTCACTTTTGTTAACAAATTTCTTCTCACATGTGTCACAGCCAAAAGGCTTCACACCTGAATGTATATAAGAATGGACTTTCAGAGAGAACGTGGTGGAGAACATCTTTTCACATATATCACAAGAGTACGGTTTCCTGCCTGTATGCTTATTCATGTGTTTCTTAAGTCCTGAACTGTTAATGAATTTCTTGTTGCACATTTCACAGTGGTATGGCATGAATCCTGTATGTGTACGGTAATGTTCCTTGAAATTTGAACTATGAGAAAATGATTTACTACATATGTCACATATGTAGGGCTTCTCTCCAGTGTGGAGGCGGTAATGACTTTTCAAAGAAAAGCTTGTTGTAAACTGTTTGGTACATACATCACAAGTGTAAGGCTTTTCCCCTGTATGAATTCGAACGTGTTTCTTTAAATCTGAACTATTAGCGAATGTTGCTGGACACACTTTGCAATCATAAGCCTTGTCCTTAGTATGAACACGATTATGTTCTGCTACTTTTCCATTTGTTGCTAACGTTTTACAGTACACATCACAACTGTATGGTTTTTCTGTTGTGTGAAAACGTAAATGCACCTTTAGAGAGCTTTGGTAAGCAAATGCCTCCTTACAAACATCACATATATACGCTTTGTCACATGTATGTGTACCTATATGAATTTTGAGATTATATATGTTTGAAAACTTTTTACCACAAATTTCACAGTGGTGAATTGTATCACACTCTTCAATTAATGTTGTGCTAAGATACCTTGCAGGGTTTATGTCTAAATGACCATACGTGTCATATATACTGGCATCTCTATCAAGCTCATTTTGGTTGTAAACATACATGTCTTTTCTCACGCAGTGAAGAGGAAAATCACTTTCTTCTGGAATGTTTACTGCACTGTAAAAGAACATTAATACACAATGTATGAGGACACATTTTCATGATCAGGTATCATGGTGAAGTTCTGTCATTTGTCATAAATACAGTATTTTCTGACATGAATTAAATTTCTACAACTGAACTACACATATTAGAAGACAGCATCAGTATGTACAGTGACTATGTAATTTTGCTCTTTGATAGAATGCCCAAAAACTACAATTTTTTAAATCGAATTTTCCCCATAAGCAGCTATTTTAAATGGACTGGATCTGAAACTATATGATCTGTACTCCTCACCATATATTACTTGGGTAATCAAATCAAGAATGAGATGGGTGGAGCATGTGGCATATATGGAGGACAGGAGAGGTGCCTACAGGGTTTTGGTGGGGACACATAATGGAAGAGAACACTTGGAAGACCTACACATAGATGGAAGAATGATATTAAAATGGATCTTCAAGAAGTGGGATGTTAAGGCATGGACTGGATTGCTCTGGCTCAGGATAGGGACAGGTGGTGGGCACTTGTGAATGTGGTAATGAACCTTCAGTTTCCATAAAATGTGGAAACTTTCGTAACTAGCTGAGGGCCTATTAGCTTCCCAGGAAGGACTCTGCTCCGTGGAGTTAGTTAGTTAGTTAATTAGTTGAGTTAGTTTGTTGGTCAGATCTGAAAGTCAGTAATCACATTTCCCAGCACCCTTTTACAATGTAATAAAGAAATGAGACTTTTTTTTTATAAAGGTACAAAAATCATGGTTATTGCAAGTGTCACTACATGAAAACACTGAATAGTGAATTATACACAACTGAAGAATTACAATTCTACAAAACTCTGTATGGTCATATAAAGCCTAATTTTTATTTCCCCGCATGTGTGAAACACATACCACATTGGTTTACTTTGAAAGCAGGTTCAGTCAAGTCTCAATGCATGTATCAAAATGCTAGTATGGCAGACCAATTTTGCCCAAAATTGTAAACATGACAATTTAACTGATCCCTGACAGTTTGAGTTATTGACAAGAATAACAAGGCTAAGGGAAATTCTTAGGCCTCATCATATAAAACCATAATTTTCTATGGAACATTTGTTCACTTCGTCATAGACCTAGGCTTGTGGGCCTTAATTAATTCCAAGATGTTCAATTAATAAATCAAATTCAGTCTATGTACTGTACACCTGGAAGTTGTCTTCCACCCCACAATAGCGCACATACTTCAGCTATGCCATCTGTATTATAACTGTTTTAGCAACTTGTTTAGTTTCTTCATGTTATTAGGGAAATTGTACACATCACAAAACAATTTATTGCTACAGTCAACAAGGAAAAGTCACCTGTTCGTACGCATCTTCTCATCCTCTGTTTCTGCTTCATCTTTTCCATCTTTGATTGGTATACTGTCCTATTACACAACAGACCATTAATATAGGTATGCATGCGCATGGTTATAACAAATAAATGGAAGAGATACGAGAGGAATATCAGAATGCAAATATAGAAAAGAAAGTTACAAAAGAAATGTAACATTAGACCAAGAAACGAGAAATATAAAATATACTTAAATACTGCAGTATTTTCTGTGGTCTATTAGAAAACTGTTACCGTCATATATATATAAAGTACAGTGTGTGTGTATGTATCTCACAGAATATGTGGATATCTTGTAACTTGAAAAATGATATGTAGTTTCACACACACAACAGGGAGGACACACTTCCTAGACATCTTGTAAGCTACTGAGTTGCATGAAAATATTTCTGCAGTTTGCAGTGTGCCTTAATATTACACAGCTGTGTCTCTTTCAAAGCAAGTAATTTATATCATAACAATGTTGAACCGTTACAGTCACCAGTGCTATGTAAAATAATTACACACATGCTTGGTCTGAATGGGGTTATGTATGCGTACCCTTGAAATTATAACTCACCCTAACTTCAGTCTTTCTTATAGGCATAGCAACAGGCATGTGTTCTTCTTCTCCTTCTTCTTCTTCTTCCTTCACCCCACTGACTAGGAATATTGCATTTCTCTTGTCATCTGAACCAGGGTATGTGTAGTTTAAATCCATATTATGCTGTAAAGAACTTTCATTGGTATTCAGATTTGTCAGGATTGCATATTAGATATCTCTTCTCCACAGCCAGTAGTGTAGATAACCAGTTGCCATATACACACCCTCCCAACCTATAATTATTAGTGAAGTTACTCCCACATCTCATAATGGGGAACCAGAACACTGCCTTTTGCCAAAACAATGGAATCCGGTCTGAAAGAACCCAAAACAAATTCTGTATGTTTTGGCCTTACCCTGCACCATGGGGCTACAGGAGCCTCATCTACATTACTGTCCACAGCAGGCTCTTTATAATGTTTGTCTTCATTGAGTACACAAAGAATAGAACATTGGTACCAGCAATTTAACATTCACATAAAAGTAAGGTCACTGTGAATGCCATGAAGGCATATGGAGCACTGGAGGTACAGGTCCACTCACTTGTAACCTTGGCCCTTGATGGTGGCAAGTGATCAGCTTCATGTACCAGCAGTTTAATCCTGGGGAAAGAGCCACTAGTACACACTGAATAGAAGGTTAAATGAGTCCCAGCACCAGTTTGAAAACTTCTGAGAAGTGAAAAATGTCTTACCACTGCCAGAAATTGAACCACAGGTCAACTGTCAGCTCATGTTTAATATTTAGTATTCATAAAAACAAATCGCACTTCTTTTGCCCTTCTTATACCCAAATACAATAACTTGTTTCATTGAATTATAGCTAAAACAGCAACCAAAAATACACTTGTGTTTAAGTCTTTCTGAAATGCTGCAGTGTTTAGACTGTCTTAAACTGATAACAGTTCTATTAATTTAAAGAAATTTTGCTGTACCATGCATGGTTATATCTTCTGGCAAATAAAATCAAATCCTTTCTAATGGTGTTACTGTGGTTGCTGTTTGACATCTAAACTTGAAATACAGAGGGAGTAAATAAAACTAAAGTTGGTGTCAAGTTTTCAGACTGTAAAACAAATGTGCAAACCCACCTTATCTTCATGTCTAATTATGGACACAAAATGCTCCTCTTTCACATCACTGCATACTGATGTGTGAGTTTCACAATCTGAATCAGGTTCCACTTTAATTACATCCATAATGTACTGCAAAATAATTAATTTTAGGTACTGAGATATGTTCGTACATACACCACAGCTGATTTAACACATTTATAAAATCCAAAACTTGCTTCAATTCCCACATCTTGTAATTATGCTTAACACTATTACAACACAAGCAGGGAAAAAAGAATCTCTTATATAGGACCCATAAGTGTCATATCTTCCCACCAAGAATAATAATTTCTTTGGAACATCCTACACATTCCACATTCATGCATGCCCAATATTTTCTACCTATTCAGTAAAACATCTGCCAGTCACGAAAATCTTTCCTAATGATGTCTAGTTCTTTCTTTCTTTTCCATATCATATACAGTAAAATTAATGTCTGTAAGAAACAGCTAGTAATGAAGATGCCTGCATAGTAAATCAATACACTCCTTGAAGAATATGTATATCTGACTTCCATCTCATGCACATTCCAAATGGTGGACAAATTTAATAACAACTGGCTTTTTGCTCACTGTAACAATTACAATGAATTATAAGGAAATTGCAAACCCCTTTTGTGTTGCATGAAATAGATGTATTTTAATTGTCTGCTCTATATATATATATATATATATAATGTGATATAAATTAAATATACAAGAGGTAAGTGATCGAAGTGTCAAAATTTTAGACAAAGCTTTCAGTAAATGACATCTTCTCCCATCCAGTTTTATGCAAACACTCCACAGAACTCAGTGCAAAAAATATAATGTGTGTTTCTTGTCAACCACTTGTTAACTTCTATTCAAAACACTTTTTCTTAGATGAACACTTCCCGAGCTCCACCCAAACGATTTATTTTGGGCCTTAATACAAACCCTTAATTAATAGAAGTTGATGAAAGTCATGCACTATAATAGGGTACCAATGCCATACATCACGCCTGAACAAAATACGTGGAAAGGCTTAAAAGATATGAGGCACATTTAATAAATAAGTTTCCCTATTCTGTAACTTTGATGTACATCAGGCATTTTAATTTTTGGTAGGAGGGAGCACTTGTGAAGTACGAGTTTAACATCCAACAGACTGCACGAGTGTCAGTCAGTCAGATGCTACTCATGCAATATGTAAATGTGCAACAGCAACCCAAAGGGGAACATGATCCTACCAATTTCATAGTGTGATTCAATTTGTTTTGGGCAAACACATATCCCCCATCAAAATTTACAGCCAATTGATGGAGGCATATGGTGATGGCATAATGACAATGCAGCATGTCATAAAATGTTGCAGAATCACAAAATGGTGTGACATTATGATGATAACTGCAATGGTTGGTTCAGCATGTCAAGAAGTCAAAGCAATACAAGTGCAGGTGCCAATTTTGGAAACCATCAATTCACAGAGATGTATCCACTGTGATGTAGTTGTCTGTCATAAATGCACATAGTACTGTCTGTTAGGAACTGATATACCACAAGATGTCTGGTAGAACAGCACGAAAATCGGCATTTTGAGACCACTTTCTTTACATGGGCAATCATCTAAAGAAGAATGAAATGAGTTCCAAGAATCCATAGTAACACGCAATGAGACATAAGTGCACGATTTCACTCCTCAAACAAAACAAGCTGGAATGCAGTATGAACAGCCAAAAAATTCAAATTGATAGCACATTGATGCATTTGTTCCAACTGGGCATAAGTTTAAAAGTTCTATCATGATAGAAATTTGGTTCCTGCATTCACAACCCTTCACAAGTGGCCATTGCCACTTCATCATTGTGGAATCAGTGACCTACCAAATACTACTTCAGCAGTCCAAACAACTAATCTATCAATGTGATCCTTCAGCTAAACAAGGCAACCTGACACAGCACACATCAAAACAGCAAAAAAACTCTCGCTGTGGTTTCAGTAGGAAGTTCTGCACCCTCCAACCTATAGTCCTGACCTTGTCTGTCATACAGTATCTTGTTTAGACTACTGACGCTACACTTGGGAGGTCACTGATTCCACAACAGGGGGAAGTGGAAATTTCTATTCGTGTATAATTGCAAATGCAAGGGCCTTATTTCTACCGCTAAACTGGATCATTCAAGAAAGCGTTTACTGGTGAACAGGATCAGGGCTAGTGAATGTGGCATTCGAAAGGATATGATCGCATTCATAGCCAGATCTGAAGTACTATCCCCCAGTCTTTACTGAGCTATTTGGGGAAAATAACATAAATTCTTGTCAGAATTGCCGACGTCCATGCCACGATTCGAACCACAAACCTACCGACAAGCAAAAGGCTTTAACATTTGAGCCAACGTCCTCGTTCCTCGATATATTGCTACTTAGGTCTTCAGTTCTAATAAGTGTAGTAATTATGATAAAATTATTAATACATTATACAATTCAGACCGTAAGTGAACACACACTGTAATCGTAATGAAACAAAATCTCTTTATCTACGCTACATTGCGACGCCACTCAAGTGGGCCTTCAAAATTTCGAGTATTTTTCATGGGCCGTGACTGCGCGCATACTAAGTAAGATATTGGGATTATATCTGATCCTATGTCTAACGATCCGGCAGTTCGAATGCATTTGCGATATAGTGGTTAAACAGCACGATCTGTGTGGGTAACGGACGGGTGCCAGGTGACTCTCGTGTGTACCCACAGATCATGTATAACCCTCGGTAAAAAAGTTTGAGTTAGGACAGTTGAAGATTGACGGCAATGGGGAATCAGTTGGTTGGTATAGCTCCGTCACAGATATTTCCCGTTGAACATTATTTGACAGATCAGACTGACCTGCAGTTTGATGCCAAGTAAGTAACATTTATTTACTTCACATTGTGGGATAATTAAGGAAAAATGGAAAATCTGACGTTTATAGTTAACTAGTGGGATCAAAATGTGTTGACGTGTAACTGTCCGAGCTTCCCAGTTGCAAACGGCGAGGAAATCAGCATCTTACATATCCTGTCTCTTGAATGGAGTATTGCTGATTAAAGAAGTAGGCTCCGTAAAACAATAACTTTGCGATTTAATTTGTGTTTTGTGAGGGGAGTTCGTTTTTGAAGAAGCAGTAGAAATTGCAAGTGCTAGAAAACTTAAGTAAGTAAGAGGGGTGAGGATACAGGCATTTTTGTTGATGAGATCTTCGGAAAATTATTCAGTTAGAAGAATAGAATGATTTGTTGATTCGTAGATTATTTAACGATTACACTGGACAACAGATTTCAAAGCATTTTATTGTATCTTTGATAAATATGTTATTTATTTGTTTGCATCTGTGAAGTTAGAAAAGGGACATAAAAAATACTTGGCTCTAGTTTTAAAATTATGCTACCACTATGATATTTTACGAAATAGGTTTAAATATACGGAACGGTGGGTTAAATAAAAAAGTAAATACTATTCAGTGGAAAAGAATGTGTTTAGTAGACGTATTCTGTTTAGGGATAATATTTACAACATAAATTGAACATCTGCACAGTCTTTTTTATGTAAGTACATTCTTTTACATAAAATTGTGTACTTTTTTTTGTTTTGTTTTGTCTGTCGCTTGTATTCCATGGTAGGGACATCCCTTGCCAAAGTACAGCAGTAGTCTGCAAGCATAGCACAGTTCCATTTCCCTTGATATCTCATCTCCATTGAAGAAATGTCTTGATGGAAGCATTCTCCGTGTTCATCACACACTGCAACACAATTCTCTGGGAAAATTACAAATGCAAGTGAAGGAAGTGTATTTTTAGGGACATGTTGCATCCTAATTTCTGGTAGCTCTGCAAAAGGTTGTTTACAAGCTCCTCGTAGTTTTCAGCCCTTAAGTTTCCCAAAAATCCTTTTACTACAAATTTAAAACTGTCCCAGGCCGCCTTTTCATCACCTTGAAGGAGCTTGTCGAAGTATTCGTCCTTGATAAGGTCACATATTTGTGGACCAACAAAAATACCTTCTTTCAGTTTTGCATCACTTAGTCTGGGGGAGCTTTTCTCGTAAGTACGTAAAGGCAGCTTCTTCTTGGTTCATAACCTTTACAAAATTTTTCATTAGACCAAGCTTAAAATGCATGGATGGCAAGAAAATTTTACTCAGTTCCACTAGTAGTTGATTTTCCACATTCGTGACTCCTGGTTCCACAGATTTTCTGGCAGGCCAATCCTTTCTTGAGTAATGAAGAGACGGAGCTCTGCTGTCCCATTCACAAATGAAGCAGCAATGTTTTGTGAATCCTTGTAGCCCAAGTAGTAAAGCAATCACTTTTAGGTCACCACAGATTTAGCATTTGAATTTATCATAATTAATGGCTTCCATGAGAATCTTCATGTTCTAATATGACTCCTTATTATGCACTGAATGACCAACAGGAATAAAAGGTAGGGTGTTGCCATTGTGAAGGAGAACTGCTTTGAGACTCAACTGAGATGAGCCTATAAAGAGTCGCCAATCCAGAGGATTGTGATTAATATTGAATGTTTGCATCAGGCCATCAATATCAGTGCAAACAATAAGGCCCCTTTCCATTTTAAAGAACTGAACTAGATCTTCGTGCCTTGTACGATACAATGAAATTCTGACATTTTCTTTCATTACTCACCATCTGGGAGCGCAGTGTTGGCACATGTATCCCTTCCCAAGTAACTATTTTATGCATTAAGCCCCACTTCATCTATCATGACAGCTAGAGCCAAGAATTGAATTCTAAGGCCGTATTTGGTCTCAGCACATTGAATTGAAGAGGAATCAACTATTTTGGTTATGGATACATTTTGTGTGTTAACCAGTGTTATCAGGATAGTCAAATAAAGGAGGATGCAATGGGGTGGACACATGGCCTGCATGGGAGCAACTGTAGACGCATACAAAGTTACGGATTGAAAGCTTGAGCTTTTCACTTGGAAGTCGTAGGCATAGATGGTAGTATAGTACAAAAATGGATATGAAACAAATAGTGGAAGAGAGTATGGACTGGATTCATTTCACTGTGGTGGAGACTAGTGGTGCACAGTTGTGAACATGGTAATGAACATTAGGGTTCCATTTTTTTTTTTCTTTTTTTCTTTCTTTCTTATTGACTAAATGACAGTTGTTGGCATCTTAAGAGGGATTTTGCTGTATGGTGTTCAAGTTTTAAATAATTCTCTTGGTTATAGACCTTGCATGCGTTGATTTCATGTTGTTTTTGAAATGGTTGTGAGGGGTAAAGGATGTTAGATAATAGGACTTCTTTGTAATTGTAAGCAAAATGATTTTAATGTGTTTAATTATTTCTCATGAAATATTTATTAAATTAATTTAATTTCTTGTTGTCCTTTAGTTTGGGAAGTACACGTTTCCTCAAAGTGGCAAGAGCTCGGACACAGGAGGGTCTGGTTGTGGTGAAGGTGTTCGCTATTCATGACCCAACCCTGCCACTAACAGCACACAAGGAGAAAGTTGAAGAGATTCGGAACAAGCTTGCATCAGCAGTGAATTGCCTACCCTTTCAAAGAGCTATGGTAAGAACATATCAGACATGTTCCTCCCTCCCTCTGTCATGGTTGTGTATCTTGCTACCAAGATCGTCTACATAGTGGGGTTGTTATAATTATTTACTCATGAATTCTGCAGAATTAAAGGATAGCAGCCACAGCCTATCATAAGGCGATATTGAAGCCAGATAACAAACTTTGTAGACACTTGTCTGTGACAGCAGTTATGTATGACCAGGCCACTTTGTATTGGTGTATGTGCAGTGGGGACTTCAAACTGAGAAGAGTGGATTGAAATAAGTATACAGTTTTGTATTATTTTAAAATGGAAGAGTCAGGGAGGCTAATATAAAGACACAAAAATGTGATTAAAGCGTAAAATCAAAGTAATAAACACAGATTTATGTAACTTGGAACAATATAAAGAGAGAGATGAAGATGAAATTCAGGAAACTTAACTTTCTTAGTTATTTGGGAGCCTTTCCCTTTAATTCCATGCTATATTAAAGGGAGATAAAATTCTCACCAAAAGTTATAAGCCAGTCTCTTTTAACATCCTTTTCTAAGATTGTAGAAAAATTAATATATTGAAGATTATATAAACATATATGCACTAATAACATGGGCCGGGTAGCTCAGTCGGTATAGTGACTGACTATGGGCTAGACGGTCTGGGATCAAAGCCCTGTGGGGACGAAATTTTCTGCCTTTCCAAACCGGCCTTGGGGCCCACCCAGACTCCTGTAAAATGGATACCGAGTCTTTCCTGGGGGTAAAGTGCAGCCAGGGCATGCTGCTGACTACTCAGCCCCTTCTAGTGCCGTGGTCATGGAAGAGTAGAGCTATACCTCTACCCACCATCTTTGCCACACCAGGCCTTTAACAGGAACACTTTACCTTTTATATGCACTAATAACATACTAGTCAAGGAACAATGTGGATTCAGAATTAACAGTTCCACCAAGGCTGTATCTTATAATGTAATTAATGAAATAATAAAAGCTATGAATCATAGACTTTCTGTAGGAGGAATATACTGTGACCTTGAGAAGGGTGATTGTGTTAACAATGGAATGATAGTAGATTAAATAGAATTTTGTGGAATTAGTGGGAAATTTCTAACTTGCATACAATTTTGTCTCAGAGAAAGATACCACAAAGTACTCATTGATAGAATTAATGCAAATGGTAGTGTTTCTTCTAGATAGAAAAAAGGTTATATATGGGGTTCGTCAGGGTTTGATCTTGGATCCATTGCTTTTTCTTATTTATATTAATGATTTATCCAAAACAACAGATAATTATGCTAAGGTTGTGCTCTTTACAGATGACACTAGCTTTTTAGTAACTAACTCTAATCAAGGGGGGACTTCAAACAGCATTAAACAAAACACTCTCTGATATAATCTCATGGTTTAAAGCTAATTTCCTATCATTTAGCTTTAATAAAATGTATTATTTAGAATTTAGAACTAAAAATTGCATTGACACTACATCAGATATTAACTACTTTCATAAATCTATTGGTAATGTTACATTTACAAAGTTTCTGGGTTGAGTGATTGATGACACTCTGACTTGGAATAATAATATGGACCAATTAATTTCCAGACTGAACTCTGCATGTTATGCAATAAAAGCTGTAAAAGCACTGTTGTCAAGGAAACTGTAAGAATGCAATATTTTTCTTATGTACATTCTGTCAAATCCTGTGGCGTAAATTTTTTGGGGTAACACCCCTAATAGTAATGAAATATTCATAATGCAACAATTAAGTATTATAACTAACTCAAACAAAACTGATTAATTTAGAGAACTGTTTAAAACAATGGAAATTTTACCATTTTATTCTCAGTATATATTTTCACTTTAATTTTATGTAGTGAAAAACAAACATTTCTTTACAAAGAACTTAGAAGTCCATAAACACGACACTATATATGCTGATAATTTTCATCTACCCATTACTAATTTAACAAAATGCCAAAAAGTAGCTCTTTATGTAGGAATTAACATTTTTAATCATCTTCCTACTCACGTAAAGTATGTAGCAAATGAAATACAAGTTTTTAAATTGTCATTAAAGAGGCTTCTTCTTTGTAATTCATTTTATTCTATGGAAGAATATTTTAATTCTAATAAATAATATATGTTCCAGGTTGTTATGTTTTAATGTTATAATTAATATTTTATTATGTAATCATTATATTATAATTCTATTCTGTAATTTGACAGCTGTAATTTAAGAGTTACATTGTATCATCGTATTATTTCCACAACCCTAAGTTGTATCTTTAAATGGATAAATGGAAAATAAATTAATGGAAATGGAAGTGGAAATGGCTTGAGGCTTGCACATATATTGCATGAAGACCAAATTCAGCCATTAAAATGCAAGTGACCCCTGTCCTAGAAGAGTAGTTGTAAAATCCTGTGTATTTCAATAAAGTCTGGTATTTGATACACTAAAATGGTAGTTGTGAAAAGCATGCAATTTGCTGGTGTGTGCATGTTTTTTACTTACACAGTCTGTCCTGTTAGGTAAATAGACAGACAGGACTGTGGAATAATTTAAACAACAGTGAAAACACCTAATAACTTTAGGAAACAGCCCAATAGAATGTAATGCTATGCTCATGTAAAATATGGAATGATGTGGACAACTCACAACAGTGACTGATGGAAGTAAAACACACACATATAGTTACCCTGTATACCTCACCTGAAGTAGTGTGTCATATTGACAGAGTGATAAGGTTAGTGTTTATGAAATTTTTTTCAATAAATCTGCTCCTTGGTCATAGAATGAAATTTCATGAATTTCTTTTTTTGGTGTCATGTTTGACATATCCATAGTTCACCACATGATGTTCTTACAAATGGCAGTGGCAACATTTCATTAATGTTGGCATTCATTTCCAAGATTGGCCTAGTGTAACTAATTTGAATATTTTAGGAATTTAATTAGTTTGAGGTGTTGTTACTGCCGTTTGTCTCTCTGAACAGTAGGACTGCAGCGACAACCCACTATGTACCATGTCATCTTTTATTGTTTTTTTACAGGATTTTGTGTACTTTAATTACTGTGGCAATTGTACTTTGCATATTAGAATTGTGACATATTATGTACACAAATATTAGGACTGTGGTAACAGTCCAGTGATTTAAATAGTCCATCATTCATAACACGATTTGTTGCCATGTTCACTATTGCTAAGAACTTTTTTCGTTATTGTTTTATTGCAGTTGACTGAGAAAGCAGGATTTATTATTCGTGAATATGTGAAATATAGCTTATATGACCGCATCAGCACACGCCCATTCCTGACTGATATTGAGAAGAGGTGGATTGCATTCCAAGTCTTATATGCTCTCCACCAGTGCCACAAAGTGGGAGTAAGTGACATGTTTGTGGTATAACTGTACAGTTCAATCATTATTCATGTGTACCTCTTTTGCCTGCTTATTTGTTGGACATGGATATGCTCATACTGTTTTGATGTCAATGAAGACTCAAGTCTTCTTTGTTCTGATTCTGTGTCAGTAGGGCTGGGAAAGTGTAGTCACTGTAGCAACTCACTATGGGCTGGATGGTCCAGGGCTCAAATCCAGGTGGGGGCGAGATTTTCCACACCTGTCCAGGACCCACTCAGCCTCTTGCACAGTGGGTGCTGGGTCATACCCAGGGGTAGAGCAGCCAGTGTGGCATTAACCATCCACCCCCATATAGTGCCAAGTAGACATATACCTCGATTCTCCCGCTAGGCCTTCATGGCTTGTTCTACTTTGGACTTTGCCTTTGCCAGGTGGTAAATGATTATCAATGTTTTGGGCCCAGAACATAGAGGCAGCCTGCTCATTTGAAATCCCAGTAACAGCCAGTCAATACAGCATCACATCTTAGAAGGCTTGAATCTACACACACCCTACTGACACTATTACATATGATAAGCCTGTGGTTATGATGGCACAAATGTATAATTCATAAACTGGATCTTTTAAACCTATACATGATTTGGATCAAAGTATGCATCACGAGGTCTTATGTACATACAATGTAACATTGAGGCTTATTCAAGTAGCCATTGTTGCTGTCGAAAAACTGTAGGTATTACATATTCTGAGTGTGTATCTGTAGCCTTCGTTATCGAGCATGCAAAGCAGATGCACCATATTACATCACTTGTGGCTTGTCCGGCTGTACCATATTTTTCGACATTATCTCATAAATGGCACAATTTTTTTTAAAAAAAAGTTATTGAATGTAAAATGTGTGTTTTTATTTTCTCTGCAGCTTTTGTCTGAAACATTTCTCATTCTTTGAATAATTCACTGAGATATTAAGATAAATGTACATAGGGCTTCACATAAAATACCCATTATTCTTGTCAGATTTTAATCAAACTTAAATGTTCTTGACATATTTTCAGAACTTATTCCAGTGTCAAATTTCATGAATATCCATCCAGTGGGAGCTGCATTGTTCCATGAGGACAGACAGACAGATAGACATGACAAAGCTAATAGTTGATTTTTGCAATTTTGCAAATGCACCTAAAATTTTATGGACATTTCAACAAAAAATTGAAATATCAAATTTTATGCCATAAAGGTGGTGCAAACTAAACATGCATAAATATGGTTCCTTACAGGGTGCCAAGAAAAGTAACTTATAGATGCATCCCTTTTTTTTTTGTGCCATTGTTGCCTTCCTGAAATGTGATTGTCAATGAAGAATGTGTAAATCAATAATGATATTTCCATTAGAAATAGGGAGTTAGCATAATAAAACGCAGCTAGCCAATGGGTGTTAAACAGAAAATGAGAGGGCAGTTATTAAGAAGGGGTATAAATTGGCAAGGGGTGTTAAAGCACAAAGGCATAAAACAAATGTGTGTAAAACAAGAGCTGGATTTATGTATGTACAGTTTAGTATTTGCATAGTTCATAAGCCTTGTTACCCACCTCTGTGTGTGTGTGTGTGTGTGTGTGTGTGTGTGTGTGTGCGTGTGGGGGTGGGGGATATACCTGTATGTCTAAGAAGTCAGATTGCTTGAAGGACATGAATATGTGAACAAATGTAATTCTTTTTTTTCCAAAGTTGTTTTTAAAGTTTGTTTTAAAACATTATTTCAGTTATCCATTTCAGCTGTTATTATACCTGGGTTCTGAACATGTGATATGAATTACCATTGAATATTAAGTTATCATTTGCATGTTGAAGTAACTCACCTGAGGATGATTGTGTAATCGGAACATATAGTAAGAGTTGATGGCCTTAAAGGTGGTTGTAGTTTCAGCGGAGAAGTTGTTGTATTTGTGTATTTGTTACTGTCATGTATAGTGGTATGAGTGAAGTACCTGTACTATTGATAGGTTTTGCAATAGTTTGTTTGTATCTAGAAGAAATGGACACCAAGATCATTGAGATATGACAAATGACAAGGAATGGTGCTTGGCAACTGTCTTCTTAAAATTTAAGTTCATGTTTCAACTGTCACCTTTCAACGGCTAGGTCATAGTGTCATGATAAACAGTGCAGAGTGTTTTCAATCAGCATGGCCTCTAGAACTTTCGATATATGCCATATATTAAAGATACGGTCTGTTCCAGGTGTGTCATGGAGACATCAAGCTTGAGAATATCCTTATTACATCATGGAACTGGGTGCTTCTAGCAGACTTTGCTTCTTTCAAGCCTACATATTTGCCAGAGGATAACCCAGGTGACTATTCGTACTTCTTTGATGCATCGAGAAGAAGGACATGCTACATTGCACCTGAGAGGTTAGACTTTACTTCTTATTTCAGTATTGCTTTGTGCCAATTTCATTTTCTCTCAGAAATAGCAAACTTTCAGGTGTGAAAGGTACATTATAACTTGCATTGCTTTCCAGTTTAATTCTGAGTAACATTTGACAAGTTGTAGATGTATTCAGATTCCAGTGTATGTTGACCAGGACTCAGTCTTTAGGGTTCTGAAGGGACAATTTTACTGTTTCTAACAACTGTGTTGACATATTGTTATGCGTCTGGCAATGTATGTGACTGTTAACAGGTTTGGCTATGGACATACAGTTTTATCATGAATGTATCACGTCAGATGGACGTTCTGAGTTCTTGTTGGTCATCAGGACCATGGGTGACTGATCCCCATTGTACAAGATCCTGAGTACTAAAGACACAAGAAAGGTAGAATAGGGCTTTGAAGAACAAGTGTAATGTAATTTGAAGTACTCGTTAGAAACAAATTTCATGCAATCAGTGAGGCTTCTTGTCTGAAATGTCTTACCATGGGAACAAACAATTCAGCATCGTTCATCAAAGCATTCAAGTATCTCATGGTCCATACTTTAATTTTAATTAACAAAATTTTATGTATCCTGTGTACCAAAAAGAAAGAAAACACACAATGAAATAAATTGCAATCCTTTACATTCCAAAAATCCATCTCTTTCTCAAACCCCATGACCTCCCAAGACACATGGAAACAGACTTTCCAAACCAAAAAATCAGAGGATACAAATCAACACAAAGAATAAAACTGCAACAGAATGAAATAAAACTGCTTCCCAAACTCTCTGGGAGAGGGCATCAAAAAGAACTGGAGAAATTACCTTGTCTAGAAGCAGATAGTTAGCATGTGCCCTGGTACATAGTCAGTGCAAATTCAACATGTGTCTCCCACAGTCTCAGTTTCCACTGATGTCTTACTGCACATGTCTACTACAAAAGGGACAGGGGAACACTATTCTGGCCTGGCTTGTCAAATGCTGACTAGTCTCACGTCCCAGAAGCCAAGTCTGACAAATCACTCAGTTCAGTAGGTAATGATTAATCAGTTTTTTTAGATTTGAAGCCCTTCCCATACTGATGATTTTTAAAACTGTTATTTTAGTCATGCATAGTACCAGTGTGGCAGATGTGCTGATTGGTTAGGTAGAACCATCTCTGGCACCACACAATACACCGTATTTAAATTAAGTTTGTTGTTAGCTTCTTGGCTGAAAATGTTCTAGAATGTGTAATATGCTAGGGAAGAGAGGCAAACAAAACCTCAGTTAACTCCAGAAAAGTGCTGGGATGGTATCTTAAAACAGTCTGTCAGCATTTACATTCACATACTTTCCAATTATGCACAGCCATAATGCTGCACAGGCAATACAGCTAAAGAATAGCAATAAATAAATCAAGAATGATGTCATCAGGTGAGATGGAGCAACAGGTCTGACCACACTGAAAATAGGAGGAACGTGTACCCTCATAGAAAATGTTACTAGCTGGCTTATTTTCAAGATCGCACTTGGTGTTCATTATGTTATCATTCACCAAAATATTGTGCGTGTTTGACCTGTAATGGGTATTACAAGGCTTATATCTGGCTGTTTTTAGTTTATTACAATCATGTTTCCTCCTCAATTGGTATTTTATAACTGGGAAGCTTTATTCACTTGATGGCAGTGATCCCAACATGTTTTTCCTCTTAATCTCTTCTGTAATGCTATATAAAATATGTTAATTAGTGAATGTTTTTATATTTCTTTCAAGGTATTATGCAAACAGTATTCAGTAAATAAATTTTTAGAGGAAGCGAAGTTGATAGTGACCACAAGCTAGTGGAAAGCAAATTTAAATTCTTGACACATGGAAAACACAGCTACAAGAAAAAGGACACACCAATATACACAAAACCCTCAGCATTCAAAGTACATCTGTTGGAACAAGAATCAATAAGAACTTTATACAGGAATAGACTGAAAGAAAAACTCACACCGTTAACAGGAGAGATAGATACAGACT
>Ga0131853_10007534_pt1 | contig 19732 bp, 13 predicted proteins | sample TergutLab28metaG_FD_92764 | JGI IMG/M metagenome (GOLD analysis project Ga0131853, IMG submission 92764) | Labiotermes labralis P1 segment gut microbial communities from Petit-Saut dam, French Guiana - Lab288 P1 (version 2) (version 2) | ecosystem: Host-associated > Arthropoda: Insects >... | reverse complement strand
TTCTCAACAAAGACTGTACTGTATGAAGTTAGTGCTTAATTTCAAATTCAGAACTCCAGAATTACACATTAATGAGGATTTAATTGTAATTGCATATAAATTATAATTTTTTTATCAGTATCAAGTATCCAGTCTGACTATTTAGAACCACTATATAAAAAAAACGTGAGACAGAACATATTCAGCATTCGTGAAGGGCTGTAATTTCTGCTTGTTATCCTCTTGAGTGAATAAAGAGTTACCTCCAGAGGTGGCACCATATGGATGTGATATTAATGGTGGTAGTGGTTGTGGAAACATGAGTCTTCTAGATGATCACAAAGTTTTGGGTGGTGGTTCCATCTGGTTTGGAGGTACGAATGCATTCATCTTTAGGGTATGAATTACCCAACTACATCAGCACATCACAGAGCACTGTAATTTTTGTATTCACTGCTGTGAGAACTTAAAATCTTTTATGAGTCACCGTACCAAATACAGTGTTATTATTTGAGAGATACCAAAAAAATTTTAGGCTGATAAATCTGAAAGGTACCTTAAGAAACTCAAGACCCAAGACCTTTTATGCATTACAGTTTCTGTTTAGTGTCGCTCCAGTAAATCATTGAACAGCTACTGTAAAGTTTGCATATGCATTATTTGTCACGCAACTGCAGTCCTGAGCCCATACTTCTTTACTGTTACATTGAAATTCCACGTATGAGGTACATGTTGGAATGAAAGTTCATGTAAGATACTTATGTGAAAGGAGTTTTAAAAGAAAATGAGAACATGCTGGCATAAATTTCAGGATGTAACAGTTCTAAATGGACAAGCAGTTCGTACAGTTGTAAATTAAATAGACAGGGTTGTAATTGGACAGAATGGAAGTGCAGCAAAATGCCAAGTGTTCACTGGAGAGAAATCTCATGAAAGAACTTCTGGACTTTATCGTTTCCTTTCAGTAAAAATATGGGCAAGATTCTGGTTTAAATTTCAGGATATTAGAATATAAAGCAGAAAAATATTCATAACATTTGTCAGTAATTTAAGACATACAGGGTCATTAGTGGGCAATGACATACCAAGTAAAATTGCTGAGGGCATATTGGGATTAAAATTTCCCCAGAAATTTTCTCAGTTGCCTTGCAACTGAAATTGTGTTGCAAAAAAAATCGGCACAAACTGCCCAAACAATCCTGTAATTTAAACCATGCAAGACAAGCTAGCAGGTTGGCACATAACATGTAAGTTGACGTCATAGTCCTCATTGATGCATATTGGAGATATTTTAAATGTGTACAGGCTTTTGGTTTGTTGAGGCCATTCTCATTCATGTTGTATGTAGCCCAGTTTAATAGGCATCCCTCCTGCCAGAGTGACCAGGGAGTTTCTTGGTAGCTGTCAAACATTGCACTGTAGGAGCAACATAAGTCGGACAAAATGAAAACCCTATCTGGAAACAGATGTGTAGTAATTTAGTAATTTCCTCACTATTTATAGTTATTTTCTCCTGTGTATTGCATTTGACGTGCTGTCAACTGAGTAAAGCAGTCGTGAAACTGATCATAGCAAGGACAGTGGCAAACAAAAAGAATTAGCCATTTGTACGAGTGGTGTGTTTTGCTGTGCTGAGCTGATATATTAAATTACTTATAAATGTGAAACCTCTGTTGTGTTTATTAAAAGTAAATATGAATAGTGTGTTTTAATGTCTGTAACCTCTTTCATAAATAATTGGTAGGCTGAGAGGGCACATGAATCTACTGTGTGGGAATGACCACCCCCTTTCAACTGTTTACATTATCTGTGGTACATTTTGAGACTGTATTTTTTGCTTATTAATTCTGTCTATGATTTTATGTTACCAGAATGTGAGAGTTTACGTATGGCCCGTATGTTATAATACTACCGAATAGTGAAATGAGAGACGTGCGGAGGTAGAAAGACCAAAACCAATACATGGATATTAAGGGAATACCATTTCTCTCGGTGCAATGGTAAATCCCAGATGAACTTTCTGTGATGGGAAAGACTGCTTGCTGTCCTTATTGGCAATTGCTCAAGTAGCAGCTCCACTGGGATTTGATTCAATAACTGGCCCTCTCCGCTACTTGAGGCCTGCACATGATCAAAAATTGGAAGTAGTTTTGTATCCAATACTTCCCCAATTTCCGAAAGAGCATTTCTTTTTGGAAAGTACCCAGGCTTTGCCCATTTGTCTGATAAGTGCAATATGTAGATGAAGATGAGTATTGACTATTGATGGAATGATACTGAAGGGAAAACTGAAGTACTTGGAGAAAAACCTGTCCCAATGTGATTTTGTCCAGCACATATCTCACGTGGACTGGCCTGGGGTCAAACCCAGGCTCCCCACAGTGAGAGAGACTAGTGACTAACCCTTTGAGCCATGGCACAATCACTGCTGCACTTCTGATGTTCTAAATTACACATTTCAGTTCCTACTTCACAGGGAACACAGTCTATGTCTGTTGTAAAACAAGCTGGTTAATGCTGGTTAGGGGAGTAATTGATGTTTACTGTGAGACTCATACAAAACATGTGAACACAGTGTGTGGTAAAGTTATGGAGCTTTTTAATTTTACACCAGGTGGTACATGTAGTTACCACTTGTCCTTTCAAAGGTTAAATTGAAGAAACATTTTGCTTTTGTGCTTGCGATCTTCACACATGCTTCTCTGCAATAAAGTCTTATGTTCTTTGTTTTTCAGGAGCTGTTATGCTAGAATTAAATGTGCCACGCATTAATGCACTGGAAAGTTATTGGTGCCAGTGTGCACTGTGTAGAGCTGTTGTAAAGGAATTTTTCAGAATATGCTGTTAGAGTCTGCTTAGTTGTTGATTACAAATTTTGAGTGTCATTTTCAGTACTATTTTTGCATATAGCCTTGTCATGTAACTGTTAGGACTGAACTTATGATGTGGATATGTGTGTATATATGTGTGTGTGTACAAACATAATCACAGTTGAATGTTACTGAAATGTGAGCTTCATTTTCTGACCTTGTTCCTAGTATTATGTACAGTAAATACGATTAAGTTTCATACTCAAATGCTAAATATTTGTCATACAACACTATTGAAACATTAGTGGTTAATGATATGCACCAACATCATGTATGATGATGTGCTTTTACTGAGTTGAGAAAGCCCAGGTTGTGATTGTGGTATAAATGGCATAACAGCTGTAGTTTGAATAACAGAAATATTCATAGTAGGTAATTTGTAAATATTCTTGATCTCCAACAAAATGCCAGAAGAGTACTTTAGATTAGGTTATGGCCAAATTCCACTGCTTGGACCTGCAGGTCATAAGAAGCCCTGTGCTTACCATGTGAAGGGAAGGAAGCAGAACACTTTTGCCCCAGGATTGGATCGTGCCCACCTAATGGAACACTTCCATGCCTGGACCCTCATAAATGCATTTGATCACTTCCCACTATCCACTTCATATCTGCTAGAGACTCTCTGCATCATATTAAATTGTCCCTGAAAAGGGCTGTTCAGCATCATGGGTTTGCCGCTTCCTGTTTCACAGTTGTTCGTTTGGACTGAGCTTATGCCCCCTCCGCATAATGTAGCTCTGATTGGCCACATTCCTTCCAGCCTACCTGTATAAGAAACACACTCATCCCATTATCTTCAGCAGATAACTTGGGACATACTTCCTGCAGTCTTAAGATGGCACCATGCTCCTTCGAAAAACGTTGGGGTCTACTTATGAAACTACATGGTGTCAAAACCTGGATGACTGCAATCTTGGCTTTAGTGTACTTAAATGCAGTGTTTTCCTGAAGTGTAGAACCTTGAGATCATTTGAATGAATAAGATTCTGTACATACAGTGCAGCTACTTGTACTAAGTTAAGTTCTCATCACTTCATTATGAAGTTTCAGTTTCTCCCTCCCAGATTATCATCTCTTATGGTGTCTGACAAACAATAGTTCAGAAAGGTAGCACAATTTCAGATACATGTTTACAAATGCATCATGACTTAAGAGGGTGGTATTGTCTTTGCATACACAGTATTTGGCAAAATCTTGATTACTACAAAAACTGACAGAACTTACCAATACACATATTCAGTCATTCCATTGGCATGTGCAGAATGCAGCGATTCCTTGCCATTCACAGGAGCTTTTTCCATTCCTCTTTGTTATGCATATTTATAAAGCATTATAAATTAACTACCTGAGAAGAAATACTGAAGATTTTACCAGTGATAAACTACTTTAAAATTCTCTGCTCATTCTTTTGTGTGGCTCTTGTCAGATATTTTTATCTTTGTTGTGTGTATTGTGGGTGTTCAGGATTTTCCATGGTTTATATGTGCAGATTCTGTGGTATACCTTTAAATAGGCACTGTCCATTCCGTTCATATTTCTCCCTCCTCACCATATTTAATGGCTAATTTTTTTTTTAAACCTACGTAAACCGTGTAATTTCTGTAAGGTAATTCAGTGGTACACTTAATGAATCTAGATTGGCTAGTAAATATTATTTTGATGATCAAATCAAGTTAACGATGCGATGGTCTGGGCATGCAGCATGCACTCGAGACTTGAGAAATGCATACAGAGTGTTGGTGGTGGGGAACATGAAGGAAATGCCTACTTGGAATACAAAGTCATAGATGGGAGGATGATATTGAATTGATGTCAAAGAAGTGGCATGGACTGGATTTATTTGGCTGAGGACGGGGGCATCTGACAGGCTGTTGTGAATGTGGTAATGAACTTATTGGAATTCCAGTGTTTTGTGGACTTCATTTTTCTGGAATATGCCATTCTGTTGGGTAATTGGTTCCTGGTGTTTCAGAGGAACATAATGCCTTCAGAATATTGCACATTGTACATCACTGTTATATTTTTGGTGGAACCTCCATCTTTCAAACTTTTGTTATTTATAGTGTTTTTTTTTAATCAAGGGTATGATATACAGATGTCAGATTAAAAAACCACACTGCGCTGAGACAGTAAAACAAAGTGCACTAAATTTTAAATGTCGGATATCGAAGGTTGCTCTGCCACTGAAATGTAAATTAAATGTATCTATTACAGCTGTTTAATGAAGTCTAAGTAAGGCAGAATTGAAGCTGTTTAGTTCTAAGACTACTGGATAAAACATGAAAGCAAATTAAATACTGGGGACCCCAATTATTTTACTGTTCATGTTGGTCTAATATGAAATCTCTTGTGGTGATCAAGTGAATGAGGATGAGCTGGCCCGAACGTGGGTTGAAAATTGCATTCAAAATTTGTATTAATTGTCAAGATGTATATAAAGGCAAAATTTCCGCTGGGCTTAAATAATTGAGCACCACAGCATGTTGATGAGGTATTGGAAATAATACTCCAAGCATTCATAGTCTCTGTAATAGGTGGAGGATAGAATTTGAAGTCACGTCCCAGTGCTTTACCACCGGTAGAAGTATCCTGGTACAGAATCCCGCAGAATAGAAGGCTGGGGGTTGCAGAGTCGCTCCGAACTTTGTGGAGAGAAGTTGTCCCTACCGACTACGGAAGCTTTGTTCTCCTGTCCAGCGCATTTCGAAGTCACTACTGTGTTCACGAGAGGGCGATACAGACTTGGCACGCTAGTGTGGTTTGCGGTGAAAAGATGAAGAGGGCGGGCTTCGTGAAGGCGGTGAAACCTTGACCTCTCTGTACAAAAGAGGAAATTTTGCGGTCATGTGGAGAGGCTTAACCGTCACGCGTTCAATTCGAGCCTGTTTCGCGGAGGTAACTACCGGTCGGTAGATTTGTAGCACATCGATGGACACTAAGTGAATTCAACGCGAGAGTATACGACGAACATTACTAGATTCGTATCTCATCCTTAGAGGTGACAACAGTGCATGAAAGTGTCGCAGTTCTTCGTAAAAGTACAGTGACAAACACGGAAATCGCCTGCTGTAAACATCCAGATTCTACATTCTGTCCATAGGATGTAATATTCACGTGTCTCGAAAGATCTATAAAGGCGAGTGCTTCCCTGAACATTGTTGTGAGGTTGATATGTATAATGGTGACGTACTGTTTTCTTTGTAATTGGGTACCACATTTTGAAATAATATAATTACACGAACGTTTGCCTCGGCATTTGTCCCTGTGATAAAATTTTGTTTCACAACTAAAAATTTTTTACTACCGTGTGAAATACAGAACCAATAGCACGATCCTTAAAACTGATTCCTTTATTACGATATTTAACTTTTCCTTCCTTTGCATAAAAGCGTGAATTTTGGGATATCTCGTATAGGTGTCCTGTAACAGAATTTCGAAACCAGTTATTTTGTCAACAATGTGTCTTTCAAACTAATCAGTCCTCTTTTTTGCAGTTTTGCTTTAGCGTGAGTTGAGCAGATCATTATTTGGTACCCAATTCTTCAGACACGCTGTACAAGCCTTTTATATTATAATCAGGATTAAACGTACTCATACGGTTCGTGTATTGAACCCGGTTTAGCGGATTTGGAATTTCAAAAGAACACAATTTCTTCGGAAAGGCGCGCCAGACCCTAAGTACTTCGAATGGTATCCTTGCAGTCATTGGCGTGTACTGAAAAATGTTACATATTCTGCCACTGTCTCTGGTGCTTTTGGTGTAACCCGCAACGAGAAATACTAGTAATAAACTTTACTCTTTTCTATATCTTGATTTACGTATCCGATTTATTTTAGCGTGGCGTTATGCTGCAGATTTTTGAAAGAGAAAATTATAAATATCACCCCCTTAGAAGTGGATACTATTCAAATGGCAATAAAAAGAGACTTGAAATACACTGCAATTTGAATTAAGTAATCATGCAACGACAGCTACGTGTTAGGTGTTTTATTTGGAACGAAATAAAATATGTAGAACACGATTCCCTATGTACGTTACATTATAGGTATTTTGTTTTTGCCCTTTTAGATGTTAGCTAATGCGTAACAATCCTGAAAAAAAATGTTTTTATATTTCAGTTTTACACAGTTACTGCAAACGTATGTCCGGTTAAACACGCAATGTGAAATTGTATAGTTGGTATGGTTTGTAATGCTAGGAACCTGCACTGGAGCGCCACGAAATGACCTTTCAATTTTTCTTACTTGATATGGCGGGGAGCCGTGAGAATGGTGTGTGCAGTCTGACATATTAATATGTCCAACTTTATATTAGCTGGTTGTGAGATACATGACTGCTATATTTTCGATGGGTCCGTACGTGGCTCATACGAGTGTAGTAACTATTATTGCGCCGTGAAGTTATTTTTCTAAGATTACTAGTTTCCCCTGAGGTTTGTATTCCGCCGGATGTACTCGCGCATACATATCTTGAAAGTAGTCCCACAAAGCACAGACAATTCATTGATCAGTGTGGTGTGGTGTGAGTGGGTTCGGTGTGCTGCTAAAATTGATAGATTTGCGTATCAAAACGTCGTGAGGTCGAATTAATTCGACATATTTCGGTGTGGTGATGAATTTGTGGATATATTTTATTCTGTTCAGCACGTTCCTGCTAGGCTACACGAATGCTGAAGAGGTAAGTTGCTTGCAGCCACAGATTCAGAAGGGAATTTTTTTAAAGTGAAGGCTTCTCCGTTTTCTGTATTCAACAAACATTGCCCAGTAATTTTGTCATGGCTGCCACATAGTGATATTATTCTAGTGTTTCATATCAAGTATTTTCATTGTAATGCGAGAAGTGTGATAGATAAAGTTAGGGCGGGGATGAATGTTTGACAGTTTAGTGTGCGAAATCGCAGGTGTTGGTTGTGGATGGGAGGGGGGGAGTGTTCATGGATGCAATAGCAGAAATGGTACATGTGGTAGTCAGATGGTTAGCAGTATCAGTTACTTGGTTTATGTATGCATAGCACCACGCCTTTTGCTGGAATCGATCTTTCACATAGCTTTGTTGTAACTTGACCAAAACTGTGTTCATTGTTGTACTTGAATTAAGTAATTTTATTTTGTCAAAGAATGACTAGGTTGAAATGCTGGAAGAGTGTTAGGTAAACAGAATTATTGAGATGTAACAGTAGGCATCTAATGATTTGGGTACATATTCTGTGCGCTTTCCCAATCACAGTTGCCTGACCTAGAAATATTTCGGCGCTAATTATAACGTATAAGATCGTTTAGGGCGGTGAGTTATCAACCATTGAATGACAAATGCTTCAGAACCCTTCTGGAACCTGTTTTTGAAGAAGATAAAGCTGTGTTCTTTTTAAAAAAAATGACCTGTCTTAACCAGAAGCATTCTACAGTGATACTATAAGACATCTGAATTTTTGGAACTAACCGTCCAGTTCGGTGACAGGTGGACTTAATGACATTCTTTCGAAAGTTGGGATCTGTTAGATTTAGTTAAATAAGTCTTTTAGCCAGGGGTTTTTATTATCCATAACAAAATTTATCAGTTGCTTGTATTTCTTGCTACACTTCAGAGCAAAAACACAAAGTGTATCAGTCTCCAAATTTGGAATGTTTTACAATTATTGGTAGTGGTACCTGTATTAGTATTTATGATAACATGTTTTGAATTCATAGTGTGAACTGTGTAAAAAGAAGTCAGATATCTCCCAGAACCATTTACACTTGCAGGCCCATCTGTAGGCCCCACATATTCAAAACTATTGCAGCAGAAACAGTGACATCCCTTGTGAACCATCTGTTAGTTGAAGAGGTGAAGCATAGTAATTTACATATGATGTCTGGATCACCATGCTAAATGAACCAAAGCGAAGGCTGACCAAACCAACTGCAGTATAGCACTTGGGGTTAACTTAATGCATGTGCGCACACACACAGTGTATGCATATTATCCACCAGCAACTCCTTGTAAACAAAGTTGTTGAGAAAATGTTTGGTCTCAAGTATATATGAAGTAAATTTGGAATGTAGGGTATTGTTTAACAGAATTTTGTTGGTTATTGTTGGGTGGGTTCAGTGAAGGAGGTAGAGCTAACATGGTGGTGAAACCACTTGGAAATAAGGCACTGGGGAACTCAAGAAGGAGATGGGAGTATATATTACATGTTCCTTAGGAAAATGAGTTGTGAGGTGGATGAATCTAGCTCAGTTCTGGGGAGGTGGGTTTTGGTATGAATTTTTTCGAACCTTTGGTGTTCTGTTATCATAGATAACTAACACAAATCTCATGTACCATCTGAAATATTTACATTAAAGCTGTAAGCACAAATGACAGTATAAGATTAATAAATGTTGTAACTAGCAGCAGTAGCATCAACAGTAATAATAACAGCCTTGTTGATACTGAATCATCATCCTTGTAATGTACACAAAAAAAAATCACATTTGAGAAGATTAAACAAATTGAAATGAAGAAACTGAATAAAACTGGTGTGGTGACAGGCTAGTGCATGAATAAATGAAATGTAATATTTTAAGCATTGTAGAGTTGAATGACATAAAGGTTGGGCTTTGAATTATGGCCTTTTGCACATTGAATCATCTGAGGCATGAGACCACAAATTTTCCAGAAATCTAGAAATCGTCTCCAAATTGTAGGTGTCAGAGGGGTGACATGAGGCCAGTTCTGTACCGAGCACTCACAGGTCTAGAGTGGCATGTGAGCGTCACTGTTATGTGGTGCTTTCTGTTAGGTGCATGTGACCTGGTACAAATTTTTGTCTGGAAGAGGGGAAAATTGCAGTAGTTAATGCTGAAAATTCTAGGTGTCACTATATGAAGTTTTGTTATGAGGGCAACCACATACCTGGGATTTGTTCATCCCTGACCTGAGGTATTCTGAGGAAGTGGTCGGAAGTCCCAGTGCATGGTGAGAATGGCAGCACTCGAGGATTCACGCTGTCTCTTCTCTCTAGTCTTTGTCAGCCTGCCCAAGTGCCCCTCACTTGTTAAGTTCGTCATTTTGTCACCACTGTTAGAATAGAATAGGATAGAGAAGACTAGATTACAGAAGGGCAGGCACCGAGTGACACCAAGTTCTTCAACCGTGATCGATCTTGTGTGCAGCCTCTTGGCTCATTCATTCAGCATTCCTGCACCTTGAACAAAGTGCAGTGTCTTGCTGTCAGAAATGTCTTTATGTGACCCCTGCTTCACAGTCGCAAAGAATGCAAAGAACATGTGAGGCCCTTCAGATGCTTGTTTGCATTTATCACACTTGGGACTGTTTATCAGTCCCAGTGTAAATGGGTGACCTTATAAATGAGTATCCTGTTAGCAGCTCTTTCAATATTCTTAGCTGGTTCCTGCTCAGGTTGAGCAGTTCCCTAGCTGGTTTTTTAAGAAAGCCCGTAGCTTGCATTTTTCCACATATGGACTGCCAATGCCCTTGTTTCCTACTTGTCTAGTCCATAATCACATTGCTGGCAACCTTTTCAGTTATACCAAGTGCAGGCTGAGGTCCTGTTAGTCATTGTCACCACTGTTAGCATTTGTGTGAGCATACTGGGTAGACAACTGACAGACGATATAGGGACATATTTTGAAGAAGAATGAGTAACTGCCCATTGGTGATGTGCTGGGGGTCAGCCAGTGGGACCTCATTGTGTGACCTCAGTACATAGGGTATATCTGTCTGTTATTTGCAAGCATGTACACACACACACACACACACACACACAGAGTTCTACATTGAGTTTTCTAGGAGCATGGTCATGAGACATACCTATGTTGTGATCGGTGGGATGGACAAGGCAGTCATTCAGAAGAGAAGAACCCATTGTAGTAGATAATCTTGCCATACACAATTATAAGGTGTGTTTGTCACATGTTAGTTTTCAGATTGGGAGCATATGGTGTCACAAACCAAAAGACACCAATCTAAATTATGTATGAATTTTTCATTTCTTGGTGTTCCTCGTTCCATACAGGCATATGGTATCATTCCTATGTCTTATGCACTGCATCATTTGTTCATCCTATGGCAGGGATCCAGAAAGTTTCCAGAGATCAGGGAGCCACCTCTGAAGTCTGGGTACCAGAAGGGTGGCTCAGTGTATGTGAAATGATATACACATTTTTGTGCATAAGGAAGAAACTGTAACAGTTGTGTTGAAAATGGTAGGCACCACTGTAAAAATGTGGTCACCTGGGCAACTAAGTGCCCAGGATTTGTACACCCATTCTTTGTGGTATCTCATTTGACATGTTATGTCCTTGTTACCCCTGTATTTTTTCTGTTTACATTTCCTGTGATGTTGAGTTTTGAAGGGCAGGTAGCTGTTTATGATTGAGGAAAGCAATTTTTCTGCTGCAACAGGAATTTACTTGTATGAAATTTGGAGTTCTAACGGTAGTGACTGTAAGGAATATGATATGGGCTATGAGGCCATGTAGTGCGGTAGTGGGTGCTAACAGTTTAGAAGATCATGCTGCCTCTGTCTGCAGGTGCAGAATGGCGGCAGCGTTATTATTCCAACTGTTGGTGCCTTTCTACTCAACTGTGTGCCAACAGTTACAGAAGATCACACTCTTGTGTAGGAATATACCACTTTCCAGTGACTTAGAGCAGGAACATTCCATGAAATAGGAATTTGTTAGGGAAAATGCCCAAGGCTTTGTGTAGTATGGGAATATTTAAGATTACAGAGTCCAAGTATGAAGCTCTAACAGTGACATAAGGTGATGAAATCTTCTTAGGGTTACTGCTGTGTCCTTGCATAGCAAATTTCTATTTTTGTGGAGCTGTCTGCATAAAAACCAAGTGACAGTGGTAACCCATTGTGGCATTCATTGAGGGGGAGACACATTCATACTTATTAATTAATGTTTTAATTTTATAGTAAAATGCATTGCTATTCGGAAGGTCCATGTCAATTAGCAGAGACTGAAATTGAGTGGGTCACATCAGCTTCTTTTCTGTGCCAATGTTGTTAATTTCTGGCTTGAGGAAACATAAATACTGTAAAGAGATACACAGAAGCCTCATTTGACGCTGGTGAGGAGATATAAAGGTAGAGAATGAATATGGGGCAAAGTTGAGATATTTTGTAGCAAGAATAACAAATCAGAATTGCAGCATGAAGAGATTAAGAGCATTTGAAATTCAAAGAATGTATGTTACCTGGAATATTTCATCTTCCCATTTGCTGTAAAGTTAAAGCATGCAGAACTGTAATTTTTCCTGTTGTTTTATATGATTGTGATACTTTATTGGAAGATGATGGGTTGAGGGTGTCATGAGTAATGTGCTGAGGAAGAGCTGTTGGCCTAAGACAGAAAGTTAACAGGTGATGGAGGAGATTGTATGACTAGGAGTTTCATGATCTGTACCCCTTGCCACAAGTAAGTAGGGTGATTAGATGCGGAAGGTTGATGTAGATGGACTTTGTGGCATGTATGAGTGAGAAGAGAAATGCATTTGGTGTTTTAGTAGGGAACATGAAGGAGGGGGGATAATTTTAATATGTGTCTAAGAAATGGGATGAGATAGCATTTACTGAATTCATCATGTTAGGATAGGGAAAAGTGGTACGCTCATGTGAATGCAGTAATTATACTTAGAGTACCGTAAATCGTAGAGAATTCTTGACTAGCATAGCAGCTGTTAGTTTCTCAAGAAGGTAGTAAAATATCCAACCTGTATTAATATAGTAACCATGAGGTACTAGATTCGTAGAAATATATTCATATTGATGTAGTTGCACATGTGTTGTCATATGTACAGGAATAAAATATTTTCCATATACATTTTATGTGGGGACATCATATCACATTGCAGCAGTATACATGTATTCAGCCATACATGAACATACTTAATCTTGGAACCATAGAATTCACAAAAAATATTATTAAATTTGATTGTGGGAGCTTAAAATGCAGATTATTACAGAAATGCCTGAAGGAAATTTAGGAAACTCAGTGAGATAACAGCTGAGATGACTGCAGCTTCAAACAGTTGTAGGATACAGAACATGTATTGTACATATAACAACCATATTAGTGAAGAACTGTGAATAATGTTGAAAGTACCAAGGCACCAAAAATGCACTTCACATTTACTGTCCTTGTGAATTAACTGTGTGCTATTGGTCTGTGGTAATTTGCCTATTATGATGAATGGACTGTACATATACTTACTGATCTCTGATTGGCCCAACAATGAGAAGTCTCTGTGAAGCTGATGATTCACTTCCACCTAGTGTTGAGGTTAAGAATGAGGGAGGGTGGAGCATTACCACCATTCCCCATTAAGTGTTCATGGTGTGCATAGGGACAACTTCTCAGTCCTGCATATATCTCCATATTGCCATAATTAGGTGCAGCATCACATGTAACAGGAGGCTGTTGCATTTCATTTATCATAGGGGTGCACAAATCCCAGGTGACCATATTTCGTTCAGTGTTGCATAATACCGTCAGCCTAATTATTGCATTTTTTTTTCTCACATATGGAAATTTGCATCATTCCATATTCACAGTAGAGAGCACCCGGTAGCAGGTTCATAGGTCACACCAGGTTTGTGGGTCTTCATTGTGGAACTTGAGTCAGTCACTGTAATAGCATCTAGAATTCAGAGGTGGCTCATAGGCGTTTGGAAAACATTTCAACCCCTGATGATTTATCTTGATAGAGCTGACTGCAGGAGAAGACTTATGGCTTGAACGTGTTGACATGTAATTTAAAATTTTCATATAATGTGTATAATGTGTTATATAGACTGGAGTATCTTCCAAATAACATGTTTCTGTTACCACATTTTTATGTAGCACTGAATATTTTTAATTATCCTGCGTTATTGCTCTTCTGTTGGCGTTTAAGTGATTTTATTCGGTCACTTGCGGCCGGCAGTATGTGATAAAAGTAATGAAAAAATTTACGCACGCATGCGTGTCTATTGTGGCATGTGTCTTGGGTGTTTGTGTTGCAAACCCCACTTCATCACTACCCGTTTCCATCACAGATGCACATCTAAGGCGTTATGGCCATTGTTTTAGTATGGACCAATTAGCTGCCCACCTTTTTGCCCATTTTGCAGTCTTGTTCATATTAACAGGGCAGAAAAAATAGACAGTTTTTTCCCCCTAAGCATGGCGCAGGATGATTACGAATGCTGTGTTCTGGGGTTTCGTGCAGTTTGCTAGATAGAATCTATAGTGTTGTGAAGGGACCCGCTGTATTGCTTTACCTCGAAAATGAAGGTAGCATTGTTTTGTGGAACAATGCTGCCTAACCACTATGCTAATGTACATAGTGTCAGGGTGAGCAGGCGCGTACCCAAAATTTTTCTTTCGGGGGTGGGTGTGGGTGGGCGTGGGGCTGACTCAGTGGCTGATGATATTTTTGTTTGGTTTAAAAAAATGTTATAAAATCATGTAATAAATATAACTGCAATTATATATATATATATATATATATAACTGCAACTTGCAGTTGAATTTATATGTAAGGTAAATCAATCCCATTACAGGCCCGAGGTGCCCAGAGGGTTCTAGGAAGTTAAGGTTCCCAGATTACGTGACATTGGCCCAGAATGGTGGTAAGGTTGTCACCCTTACGCACCGGCCGTTTTTACCCCCAGGAAATACTCCTGCTACCCATTTCTGTTAGCGGCTGAGTCGACCCCAGGGCCATAGCGCGATCGGAAGGATTATGTCAATGAAAAATTCCAAAGACACCATCTGAAATCGGACCAGCGACCTTCCGATTTGTAGCGCAGCAACTTAACCACTGTGCTACCGCGGTCCCCGCATTTATATATACGTATAACTATACATGTTCTGTGACTGACCCACCTGATTTAAATCACAAGGTCCAGTCGTCCTTACTGAGTGTTTTATTTTTAAAAATTGTATCAAGCAGTTTCATTGGTTGATATCGCCGAATCACGTACAGCGTTTGATATCGGTGTGTCTACATTCGATTCGGGAGTGGGTTGCAACCCAACAGCCCCCCCCCCCCTTCCCTTTGGGTGCGCGCCTGAGAGAGGTTTTGACGGTTTACCGTATGGCATTGTGAGAGATCTGGCAACAAACGAATAAATAACTGGGATGGTGATTGATTGCAGTTTGGTATCCACAGCTTTCTGGACGTCATTTGTTCGAGATGACCTCAGTGACATTCGATACATCGCTGTAATCGCTGTCCGAAGTTCTGCATCACTCGCTGCAATACAGCGCAATTAACATTTTCCTTCTGTACCATCACACCAAACGTTTGCCCACCCGCGGTGAAGTGATATACGTTTGGCGTGATCAGGCCGTTTTTCGCGCTAGTAAAATAGCCAGGCTTTTCACTTGTATCGGGAGTACTCTCTTCCGGACATTTTTGGCTGCAGAACTGCGATGAGACAAGGGTGAGAATATAGCAAAGCATGGCTTTTCGTAGTCACATTTGTGTAGGCCGCTTGCTTCACGATATGAGGGCATTCCTTGGCCAAAACGTTTCGTACTTCACAGCCCCACACGTTGGCATGTAGGAGCGGGAATAGTGTAGTCTGCATGGCGACTAGGCTATGGGCTGGACGCTCCAGGGTTCAAATCCCGGTAAAGGTAAGAGATTTGTCTGTTCAGCCGCCACACCCAGACCAGCTCTGGGACTCACCCAGCGTCGTATTAAATGGTTACGGGGGTTCTTTCCCGGGAGTAAAGAGGCTGGAGCGTGAAGTTGACCACTGACCAGCATCGAGTGCCGAGGTTAAGAATGAGTGGAGCCGTACGTCTTTTCCCGTGTAAGTCTTTGTGATATGGTCAGGGAAAACTTTACCTTTACATTGTTTACACTTTGGTGTGTCTCATGCCCATCGGCTATTATGCTGGCTTCCACTGCCTCCTGAACTGAGATGTTGCATTAATGCGCTACATATTCCATAAAGTATTCACTGCATTTGTTGAGTCTGTCACAGTAGTCTTACGGACAGCTGCTATATTTTCGCCCCCCCCCCCTCTTCCCACTCTGTAACGTTGTATTAGAACGTTTGGAGATAGTTGCCTCTATGACACGAGGTTTCACACCTCATATATTTGTATTATACATCTAATTAAAGTACGCACACGCACTTACATGAAGTTTTGTTACATAACCTTACATCTTTCCTTGTGGGACTTAACCACGCTTTTCCTACCCCCTATCTCAGATCCCACCCCCATCCTCCATATATATAATCCCCACTGTCTTTTAGTTGCTCTTAAATAGTGTATGAAACAATAGGCATGTGGCGTTACTTTCCAAATATATATCGAGATATAATACAGTAAATATAACCGTTTCCGTGGGGAAGTCCATGTGAAACCTGTTATCGCGTGGCTACTATGACGTTTTTCATGTTACAGTTTGTTTTACAGAAGGTGAGTATGCTTGATGTAAAATGTAATTATGTTACTAGTGGCAGTCACTTCCGTTTGCAGTAAAAGGACCCAACGAATGGAGCGTGTACTGAATAAGAAGGGGTGATGCCTTTTCAGTGTCGGTTACGAGTACAGTGAAACCTGCCTTTTACGGAACAGCCAGGGACCGAAATTGTTTTTACGTTGCAGTCGGGATATGTTTCGTACCCGTACTTGAAGTTTGGATCCTCGGGACTGTGAAACTTTCCCGCTTAAGACAGGTTACTTTTATGTCCAGGTTTCGTGTAAGACGGGTTTCGCTGTGTAAGAATTCCGTTTGCTGTAATTCAACAAAACTTGGTGCAGGTGTTTCAAATATATTTAAGGTTTAGAGGAATAAAATAGTTTGACATTCATTGACATATTTTGATAAAGTGATTTGTTGGAGATATAAAGAGAGAAACAGTACTATTATGTTGGATTTTTTATGATCTAGAGCAGCGATTTTCAGTCTTTTTTCTGCCGCGACGCCCTTGAAGAATGACCTCCACATTCAGGGACACACTTTCGTGGAAATACCAAAATTTTAATGATATAAAAATGAAAAATAAACCAAAACTGAGTATTATTATTGTTATTGAAATATTAATTCATGCGGTTTGCTGGTAAGTTATGATTAATATGAGTGGTACGTATACTTGGAGCGAATTTCATCATTGGGAGATGTGGAATTTGTATAACGCCCATGCGTTGTGGTTGGTCAGATTTCTGCAACATATTCTGTCACGACACATTGTTTGAGAAGCATTCTTCAAGAACAGTGTTCTGCTAGTTCCCCATTTGGGAATTGCGGCTATAGTGCAGACCTTCAGAACAGCCTTGCGCTAGTGCATCATTTGGGAATTGTATTGGAGACCTTGGAAACACTCTCTGCTTGTCCCTATTTTGGGGATCATTGCTATATTAACAGACATCGAACAGTGTTCTGCAGGTGCCCGGTTTGGAAGTCACTGCTTTATTGGATACTTAATAAACAGCTTTCTGCTAGTGTCTCATTTGGAAGTCACTTGAAATACTGGAAGTCAAAAAGATGTAGTCTGTCATTATTAACAAGTCAGCAGCACCGTGTCTGCCCATGCAGTGACGTGTGGTGGTGGGACTTAAAGAGGAGAAATAAATGGAATGCTGCCAGAACAACTTGCCAACACTTGTGCTGTGTTGGAGTGAACTTTTACGCTGTGTGGAGGGTGTCGTACTTCTTAGATGAGGTTCAGTATCTTAATTGAATCTTCTCCCTCATGACACTGAACTGTGGATTATGGTGTCAGGTGGATAGTTTACCTTAAGTTTGTAGTTCATATCATTATAGAAACTTGTCATGAACTGATTTTATACTTCATTTACTAGGCAAGCTAAATGTGCATGTGCTACTTAAAATATTCTGTAAGGGTGAACCTTTGGACGCCCTGAAGGCGCATGGGATAATGGAGGTGTACATGCACTTGTAATCTCGGAACTGGATGGAAATGAAAGGTCATCTTCACTCCCGGCCGCTTTACCACCGGGTAAAGAGTCCCCGTTACCCATTGATTGGGGGCTGGGTGGGTCCTACAACTGGTCTGGACGTTTGAGAGAAGAAAAATCTCTTGCGCCTGGCTGTAATGTAACTGCCATTCCTCAGTCGTTCATTCCGTAGCCTGGACACTTCATCGACTGAACTATCCTCCATATTTCTTTGTTAATTGTGAAACATAACCTGCAAGACCGATGGTGGCTAAAAGCCGCCTGCAGGCCTCATCATACTATGTAACACTTGCCCAAGGTTGTATACGAAGGTTGCAGCAATACATGAATTAGGCCTCCCTGAAATGACATGTTTTCTGTCCATTATGATTGTAGTGTAAATAGTAGCACAACTGAGCAGAAGAGCACTTTTGGTCAGTGTTTTGTAGATTTGAACCTTTTTACACGTAAACGTTGTTAGTCGCGGTACAAGACTGGTCAGCTACATCTCAGACACGGATGTAGGTGTTACGTCTGTACAGTGGCCTGAATTCGGGCTGAACGACCCGTGATTTGGGCTTCGATTCCTGGCAGGGAGAGGAATCGTGAACGGTAGTTTATGAACCTTTGACGATATGTGTTCCGTGTGGGTAGAAGTGTCCATAAATACTCCAACCGTAATATACGGATGTAGCTCATAAAAACCAGACTTCCTGTTGCACCTGTGCCTTGTTTGTAATTGTTGGCTATCTTCAACATTACTTGACACAACATTTTTAGTTATGTTTATTATCTTTCTCCATAACGATTTTGACATGCATGTCTCCATTAGACCTGATGCAGAATGTATGTTTCGTGCGGCCGCCATTTTGTTTCCCTAAATCGACCCAGATGATGGACATAGAACAAATCTATATGTCACGTTGGCTTTTAAGCCATCTTCGGCCTAGCTGATAACCCAAGAGGATTGTGGTGCATTTATTTACCGTGAACGCTTAAGATTTAACGCCAGATTATTTTACGTTCTGCCTAAATTGTCCCAAGAAGACGTAAATGCCAGTTACTCTAGATCTTACAATACGTCATTGCAAGATTTAAAAATTGGCTGTTGAAACGGTCTATCGCTGCCGCCTTAGAAAGTTGTGCATTCGCCTGATTAGTATGTATTGTAGGTAATTAAAAGTGCAAGGTTTTGGTGACCTTTGGTGGAATAACATGTTTCAAATGTGATAAGAGGTTAATTGGTTCCCAACTGAATTTTAGTACACACGGAATGGTAGTTTCATACCCATACTTTCATTCCCGAAGGAAGGGAGGACAGTTAACTACGTGTTTTCTGGCGCTGTTTCCCGATTAGAGCGTTGGTGAGCGGTCATAGAAGTTCTTTGTAGCTTAACTGGCCCATCTGCACGGGGGAACAGGGGGAGTGTTTCGAAACCTCGATCTCAGGTTACGTAAGACCATCCAGTCAGTAAAATTAGCAAAGGTGTTTGGCGTGTATTTCGGATAGCGCAGGAACTACGAACGGTTTATCTGTAGCTCATGAATTATTCACGTGTTCACGGAATTGCCCTTGCCATGACCGTAGGTGATTCAAATGCGGGGTTTGTGGTCCGAATATTGCCGTGTGTGTGAGAAAAAGCGTAAAACGGACAATATCCAACATGTAGTAGATCCGTCGGGGGGTTACGTGTCCAAACACTAGAGATTTCGAAATTTGAAGATAAAATGAAACATTTATACGCGTTTCATGCATGAAGATATTGGTGCACAAATCTCGGTCGCCATGTCGCTTTGGCGACTAAATTTTTTTAGAGGGCGGCGTTATATGGGGGTATATGTGTGTGGATCTTCAGTGTGAAACTTTATTCATGTCACCATTCTAGTGCATAGAATTTTAGAGGTGACTCCTAGATATGAAAAAAAAAAACCTTACACACCAAACACTCCATCCCTACCCCCCCACCTCCCTACATAACGTATGC
>Ga0131853_10007533_pt1 | contig 19734 bp, 14 predicted proteins | sample TergutLab28metaG_FD_92764 | JGI IMG/M metagenome (GOLD analysis project Ga0131853, IMG submission 92764) | Labiotermes labralis P1 segment gut microbial communities from Petit-Saut dam, French Guiana - Lab288 P1 (version 2) (version 2) | ecosystem: Host-associated > Arthropoda: Insects >... | reverse complement strand
CTCAATTGACCTCACGAGGCTCACGAGGCTGAGTGGACCCCGTTCCAGACCCACTAATACTCAGAAAATCTGGTAGCGCCGGGAATCGAACCCGGGACCTCTGTATCTGTAGCCAGAAACTCTAACCACTACAATATAGAGGCGGTCCGATCTCGTCCCCTTACCTACACTAATACTAGTAATTGTTCTGTGTTATATCATATGTATATAGCTTATCTGATAAATTGTATCCAACCTGATGATGGCCACAGCATCATTGGTCGAAACATGTAATTGATAAGTTATAAACACCTGAAAATATATTTGTGTTATTACTGCTATATCCTTATAGGATTATTACCTTAGGTTCTGACAAACACAACGGGGATGACGCTCCTTGTAGTCTTCTCTGAAGAAGGTTACATCTCCATCGGCAGCAACACCGCCCTGAACCCCCCCCCCCCAATGTTCCTTTATCAATATCCAATATTTTTTCCCCCTAAAAAAATTCGCACGGTCTCCAACCTTTAGACGCCTAACGTCAACTATAGTTGACGTACCGCACCGCTAACCTCCAAAGTTGCATTTTATATATTTATTCAACAAATATAGGTACTGAATATTTTTAACAAGGTGTATACTCTCCTTTTTCTCTCTCTCTTCACAATGCAGTTTGTTTCATAATTCTAACATATTTGGTTCCTGTATTATTCACATTTTATATACAGGGTGTGCTAAAATTAAAAAAATAATTTTGGCGCCAAAAGGTTAATGGGATTATGAAGAATGAAGTGTTCATTCGAAACTATAATATAATTGATGTAATGCTGCGGATGTGTTCAGAAACTTCATGTGGAGCTATACTCCCTTTCATGTTACACCAATACGAATATCGAAAACCAAAATAATATTTTACGGCTGCAAAACTTCGCCTCAGGACTTACAAGATTTACGCATAACCAACTGAGTGTAAGCTTTTGCACTTCCCGTATACATACTCCCATTTTTTTGTCTATGTGTTTTCTTTGTTACGAAATCTATGTAGTTTTCCAGAAGGGAAATTACACATCATTAGATACAGACTCCGTAACTGCGGTGTAATACTTTCTGCTATGCTATTTTATGCTTGGACATTGAGATCCTATGACACGACCTATTGGAAGGCTGTGATGAACAAGAGGATTACATAACATGAAATATTTTGACCGAAAAAGAAATAAAGTTTAGAGAAAGCTGCTTTGCACGGCTTCAAACCAATTATCAATATCTTTGAAGTTTAAAGCTCCACAGTTACTGTACGCACCGCCAGTTTAACATTCACCAACTCTACGTTCCGCCCACACTGTGTATGTAAGTCGTTTTGTGTGGATCTGAGAACAAACAGCGATTTTTCCCCCATACACCAGTAAGTGACTGAGTTTTGTAACAGAGTAGCGTGTTTACTGCGCGGTACGACTTTATTTTTACGTACGGGAATTTACTAACGTTTCGCAGAAGCTTTCGACGACATTCGACCACCCTGAAGAAGGAGGCAGCATGTTACTCCGAAACGCTGGTAAATGTCAACCCATTTACTCGGTATCAAGTCCTATAACTCAGCAACCTGTATACAAATCGCCATGAAAATCTCCCATCTCAGAATTTTGCTTTACAATGAATGAGGTTACACAGCAAGTGTATTGGTTAGGTGGGTGTTTCAGTGCGTAGTTATTAGTTTGTTAGTTACGTGGTTTCTCACTTGCTCTCAGTTACACTAATACATTAAAGTTCCCACGTCACATGCAGATTCGCGCTCTGGGTAGGCGCAGCCATTCGTTTGCTGAAGTTCTGTCGCCTCACACCAGGACCTGCAAATGGCTCTAGCAGGTAACAGAACGTCTTTAAAGAAGCCAGGGACTTGCAAAGTTGCGGACTTGAAGTTTGAGGTTTCCACGAAATCCCTTTGCTGCAGTTTATTTTGAGAACGTCATTTACTGCACCCTCACAACCCCCCTCCCCTTCCACCCGCCAACACCTCGCCATCCTACGACAAACCAAGATGGGCGACATGTTAGGTATTCCAGGCATGTGCCTGGCCGCTCCGCAGATATAGAAACTGCACGAGTTCATACAAACCGATGCTGCTACTGCATGAGTGAAGTTTTACATATTATTCTACACACAGCACAGAGCAGGTAGTCTAATGAATAAAGTAACAGTAAATACAGTCTAATGCAACTCTATTACCTATCAATTTAATAATTTACAGCGACATGTTTCTGCCTTTAAAAGCCATCTTCAGGCTCAATATAAAGCAATATATATAATACAGTGTCATAAAATGGACGACATCTCATTTATACAAAATTTTAAATTACTAAAAGGATATTATTAAAATAGAGTAAGATTTGTGATAAAACTTGTAAATACATTTAACTTTAAAATTTTAATATTATACAGTATGTTTAAAAATGAGTGACAATGTAATATATATATATATTCCTTTATATTCCGCCTGAAGATGGCTTTTAAGAGTCGAAACGTGTTGCTGTAAATGACTTAAAATGACAGTTAATTAAACTTGTGTTAGATTGTATTTATTATTACTGTATTTTTCAGATTGTAATACAAAGGGGAGGCCTTGCACTAACCCTTTAAACGCCGAGTTAAATCCCATCTGCCATTTGCTGGTATTATTAGAAACTCACCATATTCTCCACGTTAGCAGGATAAGGGTTTTAAAAAAGGGCAGGTATTTAATCCATTTTTGCACTTCCAGTTTCACAACTCTTTATTCAAATCTGGCTGAATCTCACGCTAGCACTTACAGCACAGCAATATCTGTTAGTGTGCGACCAATGGTCATACCTTGCAATGTGTCTTGTGTCACTGCTACTCACATGTGTCACTGCTACTCACATGTTTAAGACTACACATTCGAATCCCAGGACCAGATATACTAACTAACAAAATTTTACTTTGCCGATCAAAGTGGCCGCGCGGTCTAATGGGCCCCATACACTATAAGTTAAACTGTGCAGTTTATCTGTGTAAAAAACTGCACGAAAAGCTGAAGTGAATGTTCCCTGGCACAGCATAGGTTTCTAATTAGTTTTGTCAGTTTTTTTGGTCAGTGCTGTGTGTCTTCTTGTACGTGTAACTGTGGTGGATAAAAACAAGGCTGTTGTTTGCTGTTTGCTAGCCACATCGGCCATAATGTTATCCGAAAAGAAGAAAAGAAAGCGTAAAATGTGGAGTAAGAAGTGGTATTTGAAAAGGAATATAACATGCGATGCTCATCTGCTGAATGAATTGCTAGAAACGGATGTGCCTTGAGATGATGCCATCGTGGTGTCGGCAGGTAAACTGAGGAAAGTGTGGGATTCCCTGAGTGAACTGCACAGTTCTCTGTGTGAAAGACGACTGGAAGACAGTTCTGAGGCCTGCGCTATTGCCTGTCAAAACTGCACAGTTTACTCTGTTTTTCCGTCAGGTATGATGTCACACAGTAAAATCGCTCACTATAACTGAAAGTGTATAGGGCGCTTAAGACGTGGGTCTGCGGCCGCTAGCTTGCTAGGATTGCGTGTTCGAATCCCGCTAAGGTGATGGATGTCTGTCCCTTGTGAATGTGGTGTTTTGTCATGTAGAGGCCTCTGCGTCCAACCGATCCCTCGTCCACAGGAGTCCCGAGGAGTGTGTGTGTGTGTGTGTGTGTGTGTGTGCGTGCGTGCGTGTGTGATCAGATGCAACAGTAACTTCCTACTCCTACAATGAGTACGTATAAGAGACCAGTCTAAGAAAGAAAGAAACATTTTACTTTCTGGACAGTGACGTAATAATTTTAGGATACATGTGATGGCGCCAAATCACATGACACTCGATGTTTATCATAATGCCTACAGTATCAAGTGATTTCTACGCCTGTCTTTATAGATGATAATAATAAAATGGTAGGTAAAATTTAGTATACTTTCTTCTGTGGCACACACAGGTATGAGACTGGCTTCAAGCTTCAGCCAGATTTCCCACAGCAGATGGCCACATGCACGGTTTAGACAGACGTAATTTGTGGCAAACAGCGTGTTTCAGAATACGTGCAGTATATTTTGGATATAAATGAGTTCATGAAACACGTCACACTTAAAATGAACATGTAATATTCTAGCGCGAAACCGAAATGCCGCTCAGATCATCACCTCACTGTTTCTTTCCTCACCCATTTCGGAAAAAGTGAGACAGAGAGGGTATGACTATCTTCAGCAGAGCTGCCGCTTGAATTTAATTACATTAATTTCAATATCATACTAGATTTATTTCTTTTGAGAAGCCGATAGTACCTCAACTGGTAAGGAGCGCCCGGGTTTCTGTCAGTTTTACTCTTTACTGATGTGTCCACAAAATTCTACATTCCACAAAACATAACCTTAAAGATGTAATTTAATCAAAGTTGTATTTATTCACCAACTGATGCGCTAGTGTTGTCTTAAAAACAATATTAAAATTTGCATCAAAATTTACATTACAACAGCTCCGACGTGTTTCGGTGTTACAGTTAGACCATCATCAGGGAGTTGTTACAGTTGTTAAAATACGTAGGTGTGTGGTTAATGCGGTGGTGGTGTGGCTCCATATATGCACGGTACGAACGTGAAAATGTAATTTAATAATATTAAGTCACCTATGACTACTTCTAGCAACTGATTCAACATCTCTAACACCAAACTCAACCAACCGCTGAAGTTGCAGCTACTCGTTATCTTAATGATCTGTACTGTAATGAGACGCAAGTCTCTTGTGCACTTTACCACGTGTCGTTGGGTGAGCAGTTACCGACGTTGACAGGGACTGTTATGCCTTCGTCGTCAGACCAAGGACTTTTCTCACACTGTTGCCAGGATATCAACTCACGTCAACACTAACACTCAACCTACCGCCACCTTAGCAGTATTATTACTACCTGTTCCTCCGTTTAAATTCAGCACGCCTCAACAGGATCTAGCCTTGTCCACGATATCCTCAACAGGATCTAGCTTTATCAATGATATCCTTAAGCAGATCTAGCCTTGCCCATTTTATCTTCAACAGAATATGGACATTTCCATGATATCCTTAACAGGATCTAGCCTTATCCATTACATCCTTAATAGGATCTAACCTTGTCAATGATATCCTTAACAAGATCTGGCCTTGTCCATCATATTCTCAAATGGATCTGGCCTTGTCCATGATGTCCTTAACAGGATCTGGCCTTGTCCATGTTATCCTTAACAGGATCTAGCCTTGTCCGTGATATCCTTAACAGGATCTGGCCTTGTCCATCATATTCTCAAATGGATCTGGCCTTGTCCATGATGTCCTTAACAGGATCTGGCCTTGTCCATTATACCCTTAACAGGATCTAGCCTTGTCCGTGATATCCTTAACAGGATCTGGCCTTGTCCATTATACCCTTAACAGGATCTGGCCTTGTCCATGTTATCCTTAACAGGATCTAGCCTTGTCCGTGATATCCTTAACAGGATCTGGCCTTGTCCATTATATCCTTAACAGGATCTAGCCTTGTCCGTGATATCCTTAACAGGATCTGGCCTTGTCCATTATATCCTTAACAGGATCTAGCCTTGTCCATGATGTCCTTAACAGGATCTGGCCTTGTCCATTATACCCTTAACAGGATCTGGCCTTGTCCATGATATCCTTAACAGTATCTGGCCTTGTCCATTATATCCTTAACAGGATCTATCCTTGTCCATGATGTCCTTAACAGGATCTAGCCTTGTCCATGATGTCCTTAACAGGATCTAGCCTTGTACATTATATCCTTAACAGGATCTGGCCTTGTCCATTATACCCTTAACAGGATCTGGCCTTGTCCATGATATCCTTAACAGTATCTGGCCTTGTCCATTATATCCTTAACAGGATCTAGCCTTGTCCATGATGTCCTTAACAGGATCTAGCCTTGTCCATGATGTCCTTAACAGGATCTAGCCTTGTCCATGAGATCCTGTGATATCCTTAACAGGATCTAGCCTTGTACATTATATCCTTAACAGGATCTGGCCTTGTCCATTATATCCTTAACAGGATCTAGCCTTGTCCATGATGTCCTTAACAGGATCTAGCCTTGTCCGTGATATCCTTAACAGGATCTGGCCTTGTCCATTATATCCTTAACAGGATCTAGCCTTGTCCGTGATGTCCTTAACAGGATCTAGCCTTGTCCGTGATATCCTTAACAGGATCTGGCCTTGTCCGTTATATCCTTAACAGGATCTGGCCTTGTCCGTTATATCCTTAACAGGATCTAGCCTTGTCCGTGATGTCCTTAACAGGATCTAGCCTTGCCTATGGTATCCTTAACAGGATCTGGCCTTGTCCATGACATCCTTAATAGGATCTAGCCTTGTTAATCATATCCTTAACAAGATCTGGCCCTGTCCACTGTATTTTTAAGAGGATCTAGCCTTGTCCATTATATCCTTAACAGGATCTGGCCTTGTACATTTATCCTGAAAAGGATATAACCTTGTCCATGATATCCTTAACACGCATCCTGAGAAGGCATTAGTAAAATTCTCTCTTTATATCGATTCCCTAACTTTACCATCTACTCTTGACTTTCTCTTTCTCATCAACATGCAATACTCTCAATACTTTTTCACACTCTGTTTAACATTACCTTCTCCCTTTTACATTATAGACCAAGTTTCACACCGCAGACTGTGACAACACAAACCAAACAATAGCTTGGTCTTACGCCACTAACGACTGAAACTACTTACCAGAACATGAACACAATGCATATACTGCGTATGAATTTATGACAGTGTCTGTTGGCGCTAAGAGTTTGCGTCAGTTTTCTAACCGTGGAGATTACACAGTTACAAACTGCGTTACAAATAAATGGTACATTAACACTCTAAAGGAGACAAAAATCCTGAATTATTTATCAAGACCCAGTCCATACCGCATGGTAAACACAGTCCGCCTCCGTTATAAAAACCAGTCAGTTAATGCTGCATAGGGAAATAATCGCTGTTTGTTCTGCGCTCCATATAAAACACATAAATATACTGTGTGGGTAGAACGTATCAATTTCCTATGTTAAAAATCTAGAGGTACACAACACATAAAATTTTTTAAAGAGGCCAACAAATGCACTTCGGTGTATGGCTGTAATTTTATTCAATAATAACCTCCCACATGTTTAGGCTACTCATGTGACCCTCTTCAGGGTGGTGAGAACAAGAATACAGTTACAACTAATGTGTCGGAATAACTGTTCTGTTGCTGTCACCACACTGAAGATGGCAGCATGTGTGTCTCAAACGCGTCTGTGGTTATTATGTAATAAAATTATGTTAATTCGCTCCAGTGCATTTATTGCTATACCATTACAAAAATTTATATCTGTTTAATACACGGAACATGGAACATGAAAAACTTGGGGCACAAAAATTCACCACTGGGCTCCTAAGGGTTTATAACGCTTCATATAAAAGATATTTCAATGCATCTATCGGGTGCAAAATCCATTTTCCTTCTCTATTTCTCCCCTTCATTTTTGCCATTATATTTTGAATTCCACATCACCTTTGTCCAACTATCTTCTTGCATTCCGACGGCCAGACTCGTGCTAGCCGTCGCGTTACAGCGTCATAGAGAGTGGCGCCATGCCGCAAAATGCCTACGGCGAAGCTGCTTTTCTAACAAACCAGAGTAACACTCTAACCCTTTAAACGCCGAGTTAAATCCCATCTCTCATTTGCTGACATTATTAAGAGCTCACCATATACTCCACGTTAGCAGGATAAGGGTTAAAGCACATTATCACCTTAAATTCCTCTCAAACCGTGCCAATGGTAAGAGTCCTCATTTTAGCCGTCAACTATCATTAATCACTTCCCTCCCGTACTACGTACATCGCGAATGTGGGCGGTCGGCTGAGTAGCTGCGTTAATAAGGTGAGAGGGCCTACAGGAGCTGGAAACCGTTAGTTGCCATATACAGTAAATTCCCTAACACTATATAATGTAAGATATCTACTCCGTAACACAATCTCACAAAAATGTGAATCTTATGCGTATTGGACCGTGCATCACCTTGATATTTGAATAAAGGTAGACCAACTTGATGACACTTGCTTTATTATGTCAATTTACTGCTCAACATGTTTCGGATCTTAATACATCCATCTTCAGAAGCTTGCGACTTCTTGGTGTGTTATTGTGTAGGCTGTATCGTGCTGTAATGATAGAGGTTTATGTGTTAATTTATTTATCTAGTGGTCACGGTCCACAAATAACAGGTCAGGAGTGGTTCAGCCTGCACTCGGATACCACATCATCAACAGACAATTCCGCTACTTAACACCAGCACGCCTCAAGTCAGGTATGTACAGCTTGTGCATATAGACATCAATACATATGCATAAAACACCAAAACATACCACACACAAAAATGTTCAAGAACCACAGGAAACAACACGCTTGCAGGAACACACTCACTCAGAGCCACACACGACACACACTATAGGTATAACAGTTACCACTAGATAAATAAATTAACACATAAACCTCTATCATTACAGCAAAATACAGCCTACACAATAACGCATCTAGTAGTCGCAAGCTCCTGAAGATGGATGTATTAACATCCGAAACATGTTGAGCAGTAAATTGACATAATAAAGCAAGTGTCATCAAGTTGGTCTACCTTTATTAAAAAATCACAAAAATGTGTTTAACCTACACTTCTTTGCCTATAAATTGAACCCATTCCATTCGATATTCGCTCGAAGTGTTTAATTTCAAAACCAGTTTGACATTCTTTTGACATTCAGAGGACTGTGTATCGTGATATATTCTTACAATAGGGAGGTCGGGATGGACCTCGCTAGCGGTCAACATAACTACTATGACAAATACCTATTGCTGTGAATACAGTATTAAGACTCCTGATGATGGACAGTAAGTCTGTCCGAAACATGTAGTTCTTTACCAAAATAAAGTTGAGAAATAGCGCATCTTGTTGGCTTTTATCATAAAGAATATTCGAAAGTAATGTTCATTTCTCCACAGCACCGCTGCAGCTGCCCGCTAGGTCCTGTGGATCCCGCAGTCTGCAGTCCGTGGATATTGGAGATAACTGGGTGAAGTGTGAAGAAGATCGGAGGTCACATTCTTACATATAAAACGCCCAGAACTGCACCCCCCCCCCCAATAAACCATCGCACGGAGACGGTGCCTACGCAAAGTGAGACCTCCTTTCCTATTCGCCTCTATTTCAAGTCCGTCTTCAAAAAACGCGGCTTTCCTTAACCTTTCCTAATTACAATTTTGTGTGCATATCTTGTTTTGTCCACGCGTGATATACAGTAACAGAGGCCGGTAAGTTCATGTCTGTACCTGAGTATGTAGCCGATTCGCAGTATAGTTCAGATGGAGGTAAAGCTCCACTATTTAAAATGTCTTCAGTAAACAGAAACAACTGGGCGGTGCGACGTTTCGGCTATTTAACCCCAGGTGAAATGAGTAGTTGCGTTGAAGCTGAACTGACGAAAGGAAAATGAATGTCGGATGATTTTCGTGTAGATATTTATGAGGCAGTGTGTCGTTCAGACCGACCAGTCCGGTCACAGCCAGCATCTTGCAGCACCCAGCTTCCTTTCAGTAGATAGATAACCATTTTAAGCCGCGCACAAGTGTGTTATAGCGGCCCCTACCTGCGTCTCGTTGCAGTCAGGTCAGGTAACCTCACACTATTTCCCTCGAGGCTTACAGCACAAACCCTTTCCTGTATACAACTCAGGGTGAGGGTTTGTATAGGCTGATGCAATGTTTGTCACTCCAGGTTGGCCGTACTGTACGTCCCAATGGAAAAGGGCAGAATAATATCAGGGTGATCTGGAAATGTAGCAGAACTCCGTCTTACCTTGCCCTGCATTAAATGCTATCAGACTTTTCTTTGCTGTACAAAGCCTCGCGCAGTTTATGAATGACCTTACGGCAGCAGAAACTGGGGGTTCGCTGATAGTACTAACCACATCATCCGCTACCTAGCACGTCCTTCAGCCACTTTTGTCCACTTCTCATCTCCACAGCCTATGTCAACACGCTTCCTCGTAATGTACTCTTCGCATCTGTCACTAGGTCTTCCAACTAGACATTTTTTTAAAGAAATTTATTTCCTACTTTAATAATTTCGTAAAATGATTAGGAATTTCCTTTATAAAAATTGTCAAACAATTCCTAGTTGTGTGAAAATCTTAGCAGTTAAAGTCATACTTTACTTGGCGCGTAAGAGAAAATTAGTCCTATTTTCTGTACCTTCGTCCGATTTGGAGACAATTCGGTACATATGTTCTCAAAAACTCATTGAGCAATTATGATTTCCGTGAATATCGACTCAATGAAAACCGTACTTCACTTAGGGGCATAAGTAACTTTATAGCCCAACTTTTTACAATGCTGTTCCGAATGGGTTGACATTCCGCACAAGAAATCGGCGGATAGCGCTACTACGCCTTCCTTTCTTCCTGCAGATCGGAGCACAGAAGGCCAGGCTTTCAACATGGGCGAAAATGACATTACTTTAAGTGTGTGTCGTAAGACAGCATGGTCTTTTAAAAGTAAAGAATGCCTTGAAAAAGTCCGTGTATTACATCACAGTATTGAAAACCCTTTTTAAACGAGACTTCAATCTTGTGTAAAAAAAGTTCCTATCATCTGTAACAACCGTCGATTTTCGTTTGCATGAAACCAAAATTAGTCGGTTGTACGAGGGTGAGTCAAATGAAAATCTTAAAAGTGCGATAAAAATTCGAAACAAAGCTCTATTGTCTTGTAAGTTGACAAGAATGATACCCATGGTTTGAAGAGTGGCCGACAGGTGGCAGTACGATGCAGGAATGCAACTTGACGGCGCAGTAGTAGTGTAAAGATGGCGGCCCCACTTGCAACATGCACCAGAGAAGAACATCGTTTTTTCATCCGTGTTTTAAGTAGTGAAGGGCTGAAAACCATCGAAATTAATCGACGAATGAAAGTTCAGTATGGTGATGCATGTTTGTCACTACAGCAAGTGTACGAGTAGACTAGGAAGTTCATGAACGGCATCAGTTCTGTAACAGACTCTCCTCGACCCGGTCAGGCACACCCAGTAGTGACACCTGAGGGCATTGCAGCAGTTGAAGCCATCGTGAAAGAAAATGGCCGCGTAACAGTGAATGAAATAGCCGCACATCTGGATATGAGTCATGGATCAGCACACCATATTGGCCATGATAAAAAATAAAAAAATATTTAAGGTTTTCATTTGACTCACCCTCGTATCTAACACTGCTTAACAAATATAACATTGCTCTAGGACACCAAAAAAAAAAAACAGATCTACAAAACAATATGATGATTCATTTGAAGCATGTCCCAACAAGTTAATATTTTAAGAAATATAAGAACGAGTACTTCCTGATTCTGTTCATTTTGTCACGTGTAGCGTCAGGTACTTGGCTTAGCTACTTTTTGTATGCGGTGAATGGACGTTAAATTCAAGCAGACATTAAAAACAAAAACATGTTTACGCCATTCGGCTAAAACACTGCAAGCTTCCCGTCTGGCTGATGACGTCATATTTCGTACAGTATAAAAAATACTACAATCTTTATAATGAAATCAATTAGATGCAATAATTTCTCAAATTTATTTTGGAATGAAACTCAACATGTTTCGGACAGTTTCTCTGTCCATCATCAGTTTTTTTTTACTGTACACACAGCAATGGTTTATGTCATACCGGTTTGTAGACAGCTTGTGAGCAGGATCAGCATGTTACATCCTGATCCTGCTCGCAAGCTGTATGACATATACCATTGCTGTGTGTACAGTGAAAAAATCCTGATGATGGATAGAGGAACTGTCCGAAACATGCAGAGTTTCATTCCAAAATAAATTTGAGAAATTAGTGCATCTATTTGGTTTCATTATAAGGATTTGTCACGATGCACGATCACCTGACCGTCAAATACTGCAATCATTTTGTGGGTTTGTGTGACTTAAACGAGAAAAACCTAATGGAAAAATTAATAATTTTTAACGGAAAATTATAATGATATTTGGATTTTTCCTCATAGATTACGTTGCGTTTTGTCCCATCAGTTACACACACACAAAATAAAATGCAGTCTAAAAAGAATACTTTTATTTAAAAAAAAAAAGAGTCTGATGATGACAAGATTGGGTCGAAAAATCAAACATTTTGTGAAACAAGTGTTGCTGTTTGATGTAGTACAAGGCTTGGATCATAGCTTGGTATGGTGCTGCAACTTGGGCACTTCGGAAAGTAAATTGGAAATACCAGGAAAGTTTCGAAAAGTGGTGATGGAGAAGGACGGAGAAGATAACTTGGGCAGATCGTGTGAGAAATGAAGAAGTGTTACACAGAATCAAGTAGGAAAGGGAGGTCCTATATACAATAAAAATAAAGAAGGCTAACTGGATTGGTCACATCTTGCGTGTCGTAGATGTCTCCTAAGACATCTACGACACGTTACTAAAGGAAGGATAGAGGCAAGGATAGAAGCGACGTGAAGAGGAGAAGGAGGGTGTAAGCAGCTAATGAATGTCTTAAGAAAATGAAAGAGAAAGCGCTAATCCATACTCTGTGAAAAAATAGCTTTGGAAGATTCTATGGATCTCTCGATAAGGCAGATTGTGGAATGAATATGAAAACAGTTGTGGTCACTGATTTTTGTAAGTGACGTACAGTTTGAGCTCTTTGGGGCTTCACAGAGACATCTCGCTCCTTTGTAATAAATATCGTAGCCCAACACACGACATGGAATGAACGCGTTTCCGCCATGTTTTAACGAGCTCGGTGTACGTCATATTTAGCTTCGTAATGTCGACATTCGGTTCGTCATGAAATCCGGATAGACCTCATACAGTACCGTCTGCCGGCCGTCACTGATAGGTTTCAATTTGCCAGTGAATACATGATTGATTGTGCTTTCCTAAAAACTGGGTTATTATTTAATTACTTTGTAGCTACCGAATTGATTAACCTCAACCAAGAATCTTTCGCGGGAAGCATAAAACCTCAATAAAAAATGGGCTCACAATATTTCTCCTTTACCAGTATATGTTGAGTTGCAGCATGTGGTTTCCTGCACCGAGTTTTTCGGATGGGTGGTGGTCGTGTGTACGGTGCGGATGGTGCCGTGCGAGCACGGCACCATCCGCACGGTACACAGCGGCTCTCAAGACCACCACCCATCCACAAACTCGGTGCAGAAAACCGTATGCTGCAACTCAACATCTAATGCTCCTGACGATGGGCGTATGTACTCGAAACATGTCGAGCTAAGAACATATCAATAAAATTATCTTGTTGCATCAAGTTGGCATTTCACATAATTTCATAAAATCTCTTATCCACAGAAATTATAGTCAGTCAGCAGCTAAATTATACAAAAATAAGTCAACGATTGATGGGTCAAGTTTTATGTGTAGTTAATGCCTCTGCTGCTTATGTGAGACACTCACTGCTCATCTTTATACGTGTTAAATGTATTTCTACGTTCCTTGCACTCCGTTACGGGCAGGTTGCAGGTTGTAAAGGCGAAGGTAAAACAGTCTCATTACAGACCTGGAGAGGCCCAGACGGTTCCAGGAATTTAAGGCTCCCAGATTTCGTGACAACGGCACAGGATGGTGGTAGGTTGTCAGCCTTGAGCACCGGCCGCCTTTACCCCCAGGAAATACTCCTGGTACGCATTTCTGTTAGAGGTTGAGTCGACCCCAGGGCCATAGTGCGATCGGAAGAATTTATGACAATAAAAAATCCAATGACACAATCTGGAATCGAACCAGCGACCTTCCGATTTGTAGCACAGCAGGTTGTAGGTTGTACTGTACCAAATCCACAAAAGTGAGCACCAGCCAACAACACAAGCCCACAGCTGTAATTTCACCGCGAACACGGGCGTTATTCCTGTACATTACTCTTTCCTGAACGAATTAATTCCAATAAAATCTTAATCAGATATTCGTTCTTCTGTGATGTTACGCAGCGTAGATTGATAGCTCTTTTACGACGTTTTGGGACCGATAGGGTACCCCGAAACGACGCTTTCTACCAATCTACGCTGCGTTAAAATCCCGGAAAAGCGACGGTCAATCGTTATAAAAATTTACCTCAAATACGTTTCAAGCTTTTACCCTACCTGCAGGCTTTCCTGTTCGATCCATCCATTTACGATTTTCCAGCTAAGTTGTTTAAGCATTTCTCATCTCACCCACGACGGCTACATGTAACATTAACACATATGAGACATTCCCTGTTCTGTGATGTGAGATTTGTGTATGTTTACCGACGTCTGTAGGCAAAGTATCGATCCAACTTTCAAGAATCAAGCATTCCGATAACGACAATTGAAGACGGAACTGATTCGTTGCTCCGAAACGTCTTTAACCAGCATTCAAAGTACGCTACGTGATGTGCCAGAAGACCGAAGGCCTTAACTACATTGTGGCTTCTTCTTCTTCTTCTTCTTCTTCTTCTATGGCGCTACAACTCTGATAGAGTCTTGGCCTTCTCGACAATATCATTCCACTTAAGGCAGCCCTGTACTTGTTCTGCCCACTTCACAAGCTTCATCTTCTTCAAATCATTCCTGACATCATCTTCCCATCGAGACTTGGGCTTTCCAGCTGGTCTTCCTGTATTCTTTTTACTATGCTAGTTTCGGGCATTCTATTTGTGTGTCCAAACCAACTCAATTGTTGGGCTTTAACATAATTTATTATGTTCCGGTGTTTAATTAATTCATCCAACTCATTATTTGTGTTAATTCTCCAAATACCGTTGGCTCCCTCAGTTGGTCAAAATATTTTCCTTAATATTTTCCTCTCAAACACAGAGAGTTTTTGTATAATATTTGAATAAAGGTAGACCAACTTGATGACACTTGCTTTATTATGTCAATTTACTGCTCAACATGTTTCAGATGTTAATACACAATACAGCCTACACAATAACGCACACAGTAGTCGCAAGCTGCTGAAGATGGATGTATTAACATCCGAAACATGTTGAGCAGTAAATTGACATAATAAAGCAAGTGTCATCAAGTTGGTCTACCTTTATTCAAATATCATGATGCACGGTCCAATACGCATAAGATTTTGTATAATACTTTACACTACATTGTGGCGGAAACCTGAAACGACGCTGTCACCCGGTTGTCCTCCGGCATGTTGACTAAACTTGTCCACTAATTCGTCACTGCACCCAGCACAATTCTACCAGTCCTATCCATTACATAAAAATGTCTGATTGTCTGACGGTAAAGCTGTAGGAGATAAATCTACAGTCCGATATTTAACTTCCGTCTTCACAAGAAGCATGTCCTGGTATGGATCACAATGGCGCTGCACCAGAGATGCATAATTCTGCTACCGGGTGTCTGTGGGTAACCGTGAATCGAACCCCGACGCGGCGTTCCCGTCTGTGGGTTTCGGTGATCAGTGATCAATAATAACACATCAAATAACGTAACAAAATATTGCCCTTTGTCTGTTATAAACATTCACATATACCACAAAGCGTATGGTCGCCGTATGTGAAACTAATTTTGTTCTGTGGACAGCGAAACGCCATTTGATTGGTTCTGTGTTCCACTTCCGAGTCTTGTATCGGTGAGTCACTGCACGTAGGGTATCTGACCCTGTCCTGAAACTGGTGAATTAATTTGGCGGGAACAAGTGCGACTCGAAGACACGCAGACAAGATAACATCTCTGGAAGATAACTAACTCCTTCTATACCAGAGGTGAAAAAGGAATTTCCCTGTACAAGGAATTCCACCCTCTCCGTCATTATTATTATTATTCGTAAAAAATTTTCTCTTAGTTATTTTCGCATGAGGTGGGCCGCGATAGCTCAGTCGGTATAGCGACTCACTATGGGCTGGACAGTTCGGGGATCGAATCCTGGTGGGGCCGAGATTTTCCGCACCCGTCCATACCGGCCCTGGGGCCCACCCAGCCTGCTATACAATGGTTACCGCGTCTTAACCGCGGGTAAAGCGGCCGGAACGTTGCGTTGATCACCCACTCCCATCTAGCGCCGAGGTTAAAGGAAGAGTGGAGCTATACTTCTACTCCCCCTTTCGGCCTTCCTGGCCTGTTCTGTGGTGAACTTTATCGTAGCATGATCATTACACTGCTTGAAAGCTAAAAAATATAATTGTTTTTGGCCCGAAAGCCCTTAGTGTGGCATGGCCTCTCATTCAAGAGTTTACTAGATCGCACACAACGACGCACCACAGGCTGTAGGACTCCTCTGGACGAGAGATCAGCTCGTCGCAGAGACCTCTACCTGACAACACACAACACTCACAAAGACAAACATCAATGCCCCCGGTGGGTTTCGAACCCACAGTCTCAGCAGGCGAGCAGCCGTAGAACTACACCTTAGACCCCGCGGTCACTGGGACCAGCTATAAAAAAGAGGCTAAATGTTAATAAATTCTGGGACTTCATTACGTCACAGATTTCTCGAACTCCAATTAAATTCAGAATAAAGAGTCAGTAATTCTGCAATAAATCGCGGGCACCATAGGGCCAGAACAGCAGATAAGGTTGGACATGGTCTGAAATTCGAAAGAATACGCCATCATATTTTAATACGACGCCTATGATAAATATACATATTTGCAGCACCTCGTAATACAGGATCATTTTAAATCTGACAACAGTCATTTGTCACTCTTCGGCCTTACTTCTGCACGCGTGTGGGCGCGATCAGTTGAGTGAGCTGCGTCAATATGATAAACGAGTCGACAGGAAGTGTCAACGGATAGTCATCGGATAAATAATGACCCTATAAGAGAGAGAAAAAGAGAGGAAGAAATTAAGAAAAGGCTAAATAAAAATATTCATCCATTCGGTCACTTTGCCATCAGCGAGTTCGATTCCCATTCAGTCGGTCAGACAGCCCGTTACTCTGTTAGTATGTCAGACACTAACATCTACACACTGAAGACGCCGACTCTACAATGACGCCCAGTAACAGTTTCCCTTCTTATCTGCCTAGAAGAGTATTAGTGCCACTACAACACTAGAGCCGTCACAGCATGCACAGTGTCGCGCTCCGAGCCCCCGGATCCGTGAAATCGAATTCTAAGAATGATATTCAACACGTAGCATATAAGAAACTCCCCTCCCTACCTGCCTTCCCATCACCTTCATCCCGTATTTGAGGCATACGATTTTTTCCTGTTCTGCGCTGTTTTCTATCTGCGTTCCTTTGATGATGCTCCCGTTTCATCTCTCCCTCTTATCGGTCTTTACCTTCTTTGCCTGTTCCCTTTTCTTAACCCGGGCAGCAGCACTGCCGGCTAGCAACTTCTCAACGTCTCGACTTTGCACTGCGCTAACTAGTCAGACTACAAGAAGGACGCTTTCTACGTTTCGTTTTAAAAGATAACATTTTTCTTGGAAACTCTCTGCCCCAAGTACTACCTTGTAGTACGACACTAAAGTACAGGGCCAAAAAAAACTGTTAATTTTTTTCATTATCATTATATTAAATGACACATTTAAAATGTCATGTTTAGCAAAAAAAATAAAAAAAGAAGTACGCAAATTTGCACCGAAATAATTGTGGTTTTTCTCTCTTCTGATATATATGAAACATAAGTGGCTTCCAGGAAGGAAACCCAATTTATTTTATTGCGTTTGTGGGAAATAGGTTTTGGTTTGCGACGACCCGCTGTGCGACGCGTCGTAGGTGTGGGGAATGACTGTAATTTAGACATGAAACTCATGTACCATTACGACTTATCATTCGTCACGGTTAACACTACAATTTCGCTGGTGTATGACATTTCGGAGACGTCGGTATTCGTTCACAGAACACTGAAGATAAATTATCGGGGCTTAACACATTAAGTTTTCAAAAACTAATCTCCGATATACCAAAAGACAAACGTCCTTTAACTACGTCATCACCTAGTTGTTCGTTTAAGCTAATACGACGCCAGCGTCGCGATGCTGTGCAGTGCGAAGTTTCACGTTGTCTTCACAACTGAGCCAGTGTGGTGGCCATAAAAAGTGTCGTTCTTAAAGAATAAAAATGGTGTTACTGTATTTTAGGCTATGGTATGCTACTTGGCTTGTTTTTGGACAATCTTAAACCTTTAAAGACGAAGCGCAGACTGCTTTGTTTAAAGACCCAGTCCGTACTGTGCTGTAAACACTTTTCATCTCGGTTTTAAAAACCAACCATATTATGCTGTAAGTGGCACAAGTCGCTGTTTGTTCTCAGATAAATAAAAAACACATAAATACAGTGTAGGCAGAGCGTACAGTTGTTGCAATATTAACCTTTAAAGACTAAGCGCAGACTGCTTTATTTAAAGACCGAGTCCGTACCGCGCTGTAAACACTTTTCATCTCAGTTTTAAAAACCAATCAGTTTATGCTGTAAGTGGCACAAGTCGCTGTTTGTTCTCAGATAAATACAAAACACATAAATACAGTGTGGGCAGAGCGTACAGTTGTTGCAATATTAACCTTTAAAGACTAAGCGCAAACTGCTTTATTTAAAGACCCAGTCCGTACCGCGCTGTAAACACTTTTCATCTCGGTTTTAAAAACCAACCAGTTTATGCTGTAAGTGGCACAAGTCGCTGTTTGTTCTCAGATAAATACAAAACACATAAATACAGTGTGGGCGGAGCGTACAGTTGTTTAATGTTAAACTGGTGGTGCGTCACGTGACCGGTAGGCTGTAAATGGTTAAGTTGGCATCTGAAATAGGTTATTAGATTTCATTCACCTCTACCAACATTGCAAAGCGAAAAAATAAGGCTTCTTTTTTTAATTTAGGGCTGATTGCCAGTAAATTATTCAGAATGTACCAACTAACAGCCCATTATGGACATTGTGTTAGACAGTGACAAACCAACAGCAAAACAGTGCAAGTCATTCCGCTGGAAGGCTCAAGCAACACTGGAAGAACTGGACTGTTCCAAACAGAGTTAAAAGTAGACAGCTCAGCATTAAAGGCAGTGGACATCCCTGAGTCTGAAGGGAGGGCTGCGCTGCAGTTTGCTTACCCTGCAGACGGGCATAAAATATTTGTACCGCACATGTGAGCCTGCAGCAGTGAAATTCCCAGCGAGAGCAGGCAAATAAGGGAAATGGCTTCGCGTGTCCCGGGCGGCGAACAGCGTCCGGGTTTGAACCCGTGTCGAACACTAATAGCTGTAACACAACGTGTGGGTCGGCAACCACTGCTGGACTGTAGATCTGTCGAGGTTTACGAATATACAGAACACAGAGAACATAAAGGAGGAAAAAGGTGGCGAATTTTGAAGATAGTGTAAGGAAAAAGAAGACACGAACATTAAAGTCAAAGTAAGTCAGAAATAAAAGGAAGAGAACAAGGATGGAAAGCAGAATATGAAGGAGAAAGGAGACGGAAACAATGGGGGTGAGGGGCATTTTGTATGAATTTAAGAACGCTGTATCAACTGCTGTCGAATTGGCTCCTACAGATCACAATAACTGTGTAATAAGAACCAACAAAATGTACACTTTTTACATTACCTCGACACAGGTTTTTCTTGGTTTCCCTCTGTCTCTAAGCAAATGCTGAGATGGTTCCCAACATTCCAAGTTGCCACTACATGCTTCTCATGTAGCCCTCCCGACTTAAATTTATTAGTAACCAATTTCATATTTTGTATACATGTAAAATAACCACT
>Ga0131853_10007531_pt1 | contig 19737 bp, 16 predicted proteins | sample TergutLab28metaG_FD_92764 | JGI IMG/M metagenome (GOLD analysis project Ga0131853, IMG submission 92764) | Labiotermes labralis P1 segment gut microbial communities from Petit-Saut dam, French Guiana - Lab288 P1 (version 2) (version 2) | ecosystem: Host-associated > Arthropoda: Insects >... | reverse complement strand
CAGTCTTCACTTAATAAAGCAACCAATTCCATTTCTCTTTCATTTAACCGTGTCATTGACAATCTCTCCTTAGATTTTAATATGGAGATTATTCCCATTTACACGGTTGTTGATACGCTCTCCGTAAATCTGTAGAACACTATATCAACCGTTTTATATAGCGTCGCAGGCTTAAAATCCGCAAGATATACTGTGCTTGCACAGTCGCTTTGCCCGACCGAGGAGAATCGACGACCTTTGCGCAGCAAAGATTGCAGTCGATTCATACATATATAACCATCGTTAAAATGCGTTGCTCGCATAGCGGACAACGCATTTTAACGAAAGGCTGAAAGCCGCCTTATACTTCCATTATTATCGTAAGTATCATTGGCCTTCTCTTAGTCTTGTGCCATACGAATTCCTTAAGCGCATCTCTAACCTGTGACTTTATTTGTGACCAATCAGATATATCGTTATCCTCACATTTTTCAAGCGTGCGTGCCGCTAGTTGCCGTGCTTTCTCCATCAAGTCTTCCGACTCTTTCACATATACAAACCCGCGCGAAATTATCTCAGGTCCTGCAAGCACGACGGAAGTATTACGCTCCATGGTGAGCGTAACTATGATAAGACCGTCTTGGGAAAGAAGCTTACGGTCACGCAGTACGACATTGCCTACATCGCCAACCCCAAGTCCGTCAACAAACACTTGCCCACTAGGTACCGTTCCTTCAACCTTTGCGAACTTTTCAGTTATTTCAAGAACCTCTCCAATGTTCATGACAAATATATTCTTTTTATTCATACCCATCAAAATACCTAAGTCTTTGTGATGCTTAAGATGCTTGTATTCGCCGTGTATAGGCATGAGATACTTAGGCTTTAAAAGCGTGTGTATAAGCTTAAGCTCTTCTGCCTTGGCATGGCCCGAAACGTGAATATCCGTTGTTGGCCCTTCATAAATAACCTCTGCTCCAAGCCGCATGAGCTCGTTAATAACACGGCCTATGGTCTTTTCATTGCCAGGTATTACAGATGCCGATATTATAACTTTGTCATTAGGCTTAATCGCAACCTGGCGATGCTCACCGCTGGCCATCCTTGAGAGCGCAGCCATAGGCTCACCTTGACTGCCCGTAGTTATAATCACCAACTGCTTATCTGAGTAATTGCCAATCTCTGATATGTCAATTATACAGTTCTTAGGCATTTTCAAATACCCAAGCTCTGAAGCAGTTTTCACTGCATTTTCCATACTTCTGCCGATTACTGCAACTTTTCTGTTATGCTTCGCCGCAGCGTCTATAATCTGTTGTATTCTGTGAATATTCGATGCGAATGTCGCTACCATAATACGCTGGGCCGGGCTATCGTCAAAAATTCTCTGGAAAATTTTACCTACAGTACGCTCGCTCATGCTATAGCCAGGGCTTTCCGCATTAGTGCTTTCACACAGCAAAAGCTGCACACCCTCACGGCCAAGTTCCGCAAACCTAGCCAAATCAATCGGATCGCCGATCGGTGTATAGTCAATCTTAAAGTCGCCCGTATGAACCACAAGCCCCGCCGGAGTCCAAATAGCCATTGCCACAGCGTCAGCTATAGAGTGAGTGACAGGAATAAACTCTACTTTGAAGTTTTTAAGCTTTAGGGGCACTTGCTCTCCCGGCTCGACTACATGTAATGTAGGGTTTAGTTTATGCTCTTTGAGTTTGTTGCCTAAGAGCGCAAGAGTAAGCTTTGTCCCGTAAATCGGCACATCAAATTCCCTGAGAAAATAGGGAATTGAGCCAATATGGTCCTCGTGACCGTGCGTTAAAAGAACAGCTTTAACTTTATTTTTGTTCTTTTGAAGATAAGTAAAATCCGGGATAACAAGGTCTATGCCAAGCATTTCATCCTGCGGAAAAGCTACGCCGCAGTCCACGATTATAATCTCATTACCACATTCAAAAACTGTTATACTTTTTCCAATTTCTTGTAAACCGCCAAGGGGTATAACCCTAAGCCTAGGTTTTTTTGTTGCCAAAATTACACCTCCGAAAAATTATCAAACATTATAAAAGTCCTCGCTTTTATTGTTTGACATAAATAATATATGTATGTAGTCAAGCCACTTAAAAACTTTCCAATAACGCTCGGTCTGCGGAAAAGCCGATGAAGCACCATCGTTCCCGCCGCCCGGGTAAGACTTACCCATATCCAGTAATACAATTTGCTAGCGGTAAAGTACCTGCTCGCCACAGACCCACCAAAAAAATTCGGGGTTCCGGGGCAAAAACGGTACTGTATCTTCCGCTTTGCTGACGGCCGATTTGGTAGCTGCGCTGACAGGTCACTTCCCGTGCCTAGAGCACTTTTTGCTTTGCAAATATGCCACTATCTAGCCTTCCTGGATCCCATTGGCGCAGCAGGCCATGCAGCAATTGAGATGCATTTAGGCCATCTGCGACCGGCCAGCCTTATCTTGTAGAAAAAGTGCGCTTTCTTTGGACTCTTTCCAAATGTTTTGACTATAGTGAGTAAACCATTAAAAATTCAACACAAAGAAATAAGCCTATCCGACAGATATCGACAGGCTACGCTGTAATTCTCTCATAAAAAAAATTAGAGTTCTCCACTCAATGAACATAGGTTCTTACACTTCTATCCCGTACTCATCCGCATTTTCCATAAACAAAGCCGCAACCTCATTGAATTCAACTTCATCTTCAACAAGAGTATAGATCACTTCTTCCCCGCTCTCTTCTACTTCTTTGATTATACATGCTTCAAAGTCTTCACTTTCATCGTCATCTTCATAACTGGCAGGAGTTACAAGCATGTAATTGTTCCCCTTATGCGTAAGTGCGTCAATAATTAAATATTCATGCTCCACTCCCTCATCATCCGTAACAACTACGATAAGGTCCTCATCTTCTAACTCATCAAACTCATCTAAATCGTTAATATTATCCAAAACGTATCTCCTTCTTTTCCTTCTTTTGTTAACACTTGATAGAATCAAGGTACCCTTGCAATATATATATCGCGGCGGCCTCGTCCAAGTTCTTCTTTATTCTCTCTTTACTTAGTCCAAGCTCAGACATGACCCGCTCCTGTGACAAGCTAGACATACGCTCATCCCATAAGACAATTTCAAGACTTTTAAAATTTCTCTGAAGCCTATCTTTAAATTCCAGTGTTTTTTCGCAGCGTTCGCCAATACTGCCATCCATATTTTTGGGGAATCCGAGAACTACTGTAGAAACATCGTGCGCTCTCATAATTTCACGCAGTCTAAGAATAGGCTGCTTGAAACTCTCGGGTGAGCTACGCCTTATAGTTTCTATACCAAAGGCAAACACTCTATCCGGGCAACTAATAGCAACACCTATATTTTTATCGCCGTAATCAATTCCTAGTACCTTCATTATCTCGTGCTGCGCCCCGGCACATTATTGTCCAAATAATAGGTAACAAGCTCTTCCAAGAGCTCATCTCTTTCCAGCTTGCCAATAAGAATTCGCGCATTTTTGTGGCTTGTGATATACGTAGGGTCGCCCGAGAGGATGTAGCCGACAATTTGATTCACAGGATTATAACCCTTCTCAGAAAGGGCCAAATAGACTTCCTTAAAAATCTCACCCGCCAAGGTTTTGGAATTCTTCTCAAACTCTATGAACTTTTGCGTGTCAAAAATGTTTTTCATAATTACTGCTCCAATAGTTAATTAGATAAAATATACCCAATATGTGATAACATCATCATAATACACTTATGGCAATAATGCAAATTACAATTTAGTTAAGTTTTGAAAACAACTTAAAGAGCTTGTCTCAATAATAGCTTGCCCAAGTTTGAAAATTTGATTTTTAGCCGATTATAGGAGTGCCAACGACGCTTAAAGAAGGGAGTACGCTAGGGCGCACCTACAAGCAGTCGGACGCCACGAGTCGGCTTTTTGCAAAATAAAAAGTGCTGCAGACACAGACTATGATTGGCGTATCAACCCCAATCACGGGAAATATAATGCCACACACAGGCTCTATTTTCCATATAAACAACCTTCCCTATCATACACGCACTCCACCTCTTTAATCTGGTTCCTTAAATCTATTTCTGAGTCGCACCGTACAACGATATAATTGCTCGTGTGTCCTTCAAAAACATTATTGCCAATTCCTTGCTCAAATAAAACTTCTATCTTAGTATTTACAAATTTCTTTGCAAATTTTTCGCAAAGCATATGGCTAAGCTCGCCCATTATTTTGGCCCGTTCATTTTTTATTTTAGAAGGGACTTGCCCATCCATAGAGGCGGCTTTCGTGCCGATTTTAGACGAATAAGGAAACACATGCACTCCGGAAAACTCCATTGCCTTCACAAAGTCATAGCTTACCGTAAAATCATCTTCATTCTCGCCAGGAAAGCCTACAATAACATCCGTTGTGATACCAATATTTGGCCTGATCGCCCGAAGCTTCGCCACCATGTTGCTGTAGTGGGACGCGCTATAATGGCGGTTCATAGCATTAAGAGTCTTATCAGCTCCGCTTTGTAACGAAAGATGTAAATGGTCGCATAACTTAGGGCAATCTGACAAGGCTTTCAAAAATTCATCGGTAATTGAATTCGGGTCAATAGAGCCTAGCCTAATGCGCCTAATACCTTGGATTTCATGAAGTTCTCGTATTATTCCGCTTAATGATGGGCCCTCACCCACTTTATCCTTGCCGTAGTTACCTATATTAATTCCAGCCAAAACGATTTCTTGAACGCCTACCTCTGTTAATTTAATGGCCTCTGTGAGTATGCTCTCTTTCGCCCGGCTCCTTACCCGTCCGCGGGCATAAGGGATTATACAATATGCACAATAATTATCGCAGCCCTCTTGAATTTTTATATATGCACGTGCTTTGCCACTTGCCTCACTTATAGATAAATCCTCAAATTCAGTTTGAGTATCCACGGATCCTACATAATTTTTCTGCTCTTGTGATTCCAAATATTGGCATATAAATTCGGCTATCCGCTGCCTGTCTTTTGTGCCTAGCACTATATCGACACCTTCTATTGCCCGAACGGCCTCAGGGTCGATCTGGCTATAGCATCCGCAAACGACTATAACAGCATCGGGATTCCATTTCGACACCTTTCTGATGGCTTGGCGCGATTTTTTATCACCCAAATTAGTAACTGTGCAAGTGTTTATAATATAAATATCCGCTGACTCCGCAGCCGGCTCTGTCGCACGCTCTGAAATATCTACAGCGCGTGCGCCGTGATTTTCTAAAATCTCTATCATGCCCTGCGTGTCATACATATTTACCTTACAACCTAATGTGATGTGAGCAACAGTTTTGCCTGTTAATTTTGACATTTTTTTATTCTCCTAAAATTTTGCATCTGTTCAACTTAGAATTTTATGGAAGCTTACTTTATGGTTAGGATATCATGCTTTTAGGTGCATTTCAAGAAGTCATTATGGGTAAAATAAGAGCCTGATAAGAGTAAGTAAGTTTTTTGTTACAAGTTCAAAAAAGTCGGCTGACGTTTTTGGCCCAAAAACCGGTCAAAAGCTATGCCTCCTAAAATGTAAGTTTTTATTTGCTTTTCTCGCAAAAACCATAAACTGTCGACAATATGTTTTTAGGGTCGCAGACTTAAAGCCCGCAAGGTCAACAATGTTTTCCTCGTAAAACATTGCCTAGTTTTGACGCCTGTGGCGAAAACGGCACTGATTTCCGCATTAGAAACATGTATGTAAATCAAAACGTGCCGCCGGAAACTTCATCCGGTTCCTTTAGTCCGCCTGAGGAGAATCGTCAACCGTAAGGCCTTGTGATGTATATAAGCTTTGCTTTGCAAAGTGTAGCCGATTCATTCCGGTAGCATATTAGCGGAAGGCTTTAGCAGGCAAAGCCAGACATACGCACGCGTGCCTAAAACACGCCGTTTGCTCCAGCCGCGTAAAACCTGCTGAGACCTTCGCGACACCACCTAGAAGGAGATTTCCCATGAAAAATATAAAAACAGCAATACTGGGCATAGCAAGCGGTTTAGCCAACGGACTATTCGGCTCGGGCGGCGGCTCTATAATAGTGCCCGGTATGCAGAAGATTTTAGGCATAGAGCAGCACAAAACCCACGCAACCGCCATAGCCATCATATTGCCCTTAACGATTATAAGTGCTATCGTATATCTTCGCACAAACAGAGCTGAATGGCCCGTCATATTATGGGTTTCTGTAGGAGGCACAGTGGGCGGGTTTATAGGAGCTAAGCTTTTAAATAAAATTTCCGGCAATCTGCTCCATAAAATATTCGGAGCATTCATGATAGCCGCAGCATTGAGGATGATATTTTGAGTTATATAATATATGTGATATTAGGGCTTGCAGCGGGCATTATAAGTGGCCTTGGGATAGGCGGAGGCACACTCCTTATTCCTGCGCTTACGCTACTCTATGGACTCCCACAGCAACAGGCGCAAAGTGTGAATTTAATTTATTTTATACCGACGGCTATAGTGGCTTTGATTTCTCATTTTAGGAGCGGTAATATAGAAAAAGGCCCCGTGAAGAGGCTTATACTCTTTGGCGTAATTGGGGCTGTAGTGGGCGCTATAGTAGCTGTGAACATGAACCCGGAAGTGCTTAAGAGATTCTTTGGCGGCTTCTTACTTGTGATGGGGATATATGAGTTCAGAAGAAAAGAAAAAACTGAAAAGAAATAAAATGTAAGAAAAGCTTAGTATTGTATAAAATCAGTATTGTATAAATCAGTAAAAATTGATATAATATTATCATGGATTCATTATGTGCAATTCGCTTTAACGCTGTCTTCAATCTATTATTTTAGCTAAATCACATTAAAACGGAGTAAAAGCATCATCAGAAAAGCTCCGACTTCTGGGAGTTTTATGATGATGCAATTCCGTGTAAAAAACAGCCTTCGCAAGTTTGTAATGCCGGATTCAGGGCAATATAAAGTTTAGCGTTAGGATGATTTTGAGCCGAAATTGCTATAAAAACGTAGCCGGGGGATTTTTTGTAGATTTTAGTATATCAAGGATTGACCCATAATGACAATCGGAATAACAAGACAACAATATTGCGACTTCGTACACAAAATGTTTACATTTCTCACTAAACTTATCCAAAAATAGTGCGTATATTTAAAGAGGAATCTTTTCGGGAAGAGTACCCGAAGAAAAGCCTCCCTAAATGCACAAGAAACATGTACATTTTCTAGGGTGTGTTCAACAGGTAATTTCTAGAAAAGGCTTCCAAACCTTAAGTTTTTAGTCAATTGTGGGAGTGCGAGCGCCGATTTTGTCCAGGCTCCGAAATCCAAAGTTTTTGGGTGTCCTCAGGTAAAATTCGAGAAAAGTGATGGAAAACCAGCCAAATGATTTTCCAATGTCTATATGTCCCTAAAATCTGACTTGATATAAATCTACAAAAATTATAGACTTTCCGAGACCAGTTTCCAGCAGATTTGAATGCCAGTTTTGATAAGATGCAAGGTTGCACCAGCAAGTCCAGCTGTAAATGTGCGCATTTAAGCAGATTGCAAAAATGCTGCATAGATGCTGGAATGGGGTTTCGTAAACCGATCTAATTATGGAGGACTTTATGAAAAAGAAAAAGATCATTGTCATAACTGTTGTCGTAGCTGTGCTTGCTATTGTTGGCTTTTTAGCTGTAAGTGCGGCGAATGCTGCCATGCACATGATGAGCCTGAACCCCGTCATGGTTGAACCTGTAGAGCGCGACACTATAGTAAACACAGTAACTTCAAGAGGTGAAGTCGCTCTTTTAAATACAGAGACGGTTTTCTCTGCTGCCATGGCAGAAGTTGAGCATCTCTACATAGAAAGAAATGATGTAGTAGCTCAGGGTGATGTTTTAGTGCGTTTTGCTGGGAGAAGCCGTGATAGGCTCGAATCCCATGTCAGAGAAGCCGAGCTTGCTCTTAGAAGTGCAGAGATTGCCCTTGAAGAGTCAAGACTGCCTGCTGGTGAAGCAGCCATAGAAAACGCAAGGCTTGCAGTAACTCAAAGCAGACAGGACATTACAAATCTTGAAATGACGATAGAGACGCACAGAAGAGACTTAGACAGGGTAAACACGCGCATTGCTGACCAGCAAAGAGCATATGAGCAAAACCGTACCCTTTATGAGTTGGGTGCAATAAGTCGTGATACTGTTGACAACTTAGAGCGTGCTGTACGTGACTTATCAGATGAGCTTGAGAATCTTGAAAATTCACTGGCTAGAAGCGAGCTGTCACTAGAAGCATTGCAAGACACTCTTTCTCACAGAGAGCGCGTTTATCAAGAAACCCGTACACGCACCGATATGCAAGATGTGCAAAATTTGATAGCCCAACGTCAAATTTCTGTCGAGCAAGCAAGGCTTAGACTTGATGATGCCAGACGAGAACTTAATGATTTTGTTATGGAAATTGTAGCGCCTACAAGCGGCACTATCTCCATGCTCTCAATTACAAGGGGCGAGACCATTTTAGCCGATAGGCCTATCATAGAAATTTCTGATACGGATAATTTCATAGTCAGGCTTGATGTTAACGAGAGAAATGCCGCACGCCTCGCTTTAGGGCAGCATGTGGAGATAACCGGAGCTGTGCTTGAGCGCAACACAGTTTATGGTGAAATTACTAGAATCGGAACTCTCGCCGAGCAAAGACAGACTGCCAACGGCCTTGAGCGCGTAATGCCTATCGAGGTAACAATTATTCCATGTGAGAATTCCGGGGTGCTTCGTCCGGGCTTTTCTGTGGACGGCAGAATAACGCTTGAGGTTCGTGAAAATATCGTTGTTGTGCCTATTTTAGCAACGCTTAGAGACAGAGATGGCGACACTTTTGTCTTTGTTCTTAGAGAAGACCATACTCTTGAACGCAGAGTAATCGAGCTCGGTCTTTATGCGGATATGGCTGTAGAGGCTTTTGGCCTTTCAGAAGGCGAGATTATAATAAGTCAACCTACATTAGCTATGTATGACGGTATGCTTGTCTCCCCTATAAATCTAGAAGCAGATGCTACAGAGGATGAGGAGGGACTTTAAACGTTGATAATAGAAGTTAAGGGCCTGCATAAGGTCTATAAAAACGGAAGTATAGAAGTTGCGGCACTCAGAGGCGTTGATTTTAGTGTTGCGCCCAGAGAGTTTGTATCTGTAATGGGTCAGTCCGGATCAGGAAAGTCAACTCTTATGAATATAATCGGATGCCTTGACTCAATTACGGCAGGCGAGTATTTCTTGGATAACTATAATGTGGCCGGGCTTAGTTCAAATATCCTTGCGCATATACGTAACAAAAAGATTGGCTTTGTATTCCAGTCGTTTAACCTTTTGCCTAAGCTTACATCGCTTCAAAATGTTGAGCTTCCGATGATATATGCGGGGGTCTCAGCTACTAGAAGGCGAGAGGCTGCACAGTATGCCCTTGAGAGAGTAGGGCTTTCTGAGCGCGGCAAACATAAACCAAATGAGCTTTCAGGCGGCCAGCGTCAAAGGGTTGCTATAGCCCGTGCGCTTGTTAATTCGCCGGCGATTATACTTGCGGATGAGCCGACGGGAAATTTGGACTCGTCTTCAAGTGCTGAGATTATGAACATATTCCAGCAGCTAAATGCAGAAGGTGCGACTATACTCATGGTTACGCATGAGCTTGACATAGCTATGCACGGTGGCCGCATCATAACTTTTAAAGACGGTGAAATAATGCGTGACGAGAAAGTAGCGGAACCTATAAAGGCAGGCGGTGCACGGTGAACACAGTAGAAAGCTTAATTTCAGCCGTTAGAAGCGTCTATAGCCATAAAATGCGCTCGCTGCTTACTATGCTTGGAATTATTATAGGTATTGGCTCTGTTATCACGATCACTTCTGTCGGTGATGGCGTTAGAGTCACTATTTTTGAGACTTTGGACAATGTTGACAGACGAGTTGTACAAGTAATGTCAATGGGCTCATCTATGACAACGGCAGATGTAGACGCTATTATGATGCTTGACGGTGTAGAGGGTATTACTATACTTAGTGAAGTGTGGGGTTTTGAGCTGCAGAGACGTGACGGGCGAATACGCACAGGTCCTTTAGGCGGAATCGACGGTAACTACTCTCTTATAGAGCAGGCTGAAGTCCAGGTAGGGAGATTTATCGACCATGTGGATGTTGAGAATCATTTAAGGGTTGCAGTAATAAGTCCGCAGACTGCTTTTGAGACGTTTGGCTTTTTAAATGTTGTTGGTGAGCAAATTGAACTTGAATTTTGGGGTGGCACGGAGAGTTTTACAGTAATAGGTGTCTTAGAAGGTGATCTAGAGCAAGGTAATATGGATCTAATGATGGCCGGAATGACTCCACTTACCCGGTCTCTGGCTCTGGTTCCCATAACGACATTTAATGATGTTTTAGGTTTTGACCGTGATTCGGTTGGTTTCATGGGCATATCAATTTCTGAGCATGTCAGCTCAACTGATATGGCAAGGACAATAGCAGCACTTTTAGATATTCGTCATGATACTGAAGATGGTTTCTGGGCGCAGAGCATGGAGTCAGCATTTGACCTTGTTGATGTAATGTTTACAGCAGTTACTGCTTTTGTTGCTTTTGTTGCCGGGATAAGCCTTTTCGTTGGCGGTGTTGGTGTTATGAACATAATGCTTGTAACAGTCAAGGAGAGAACCCGTGAAATTGGCATAAGAAAGTCACTGGGGGCTACAGAGAGAAGTATAAAGCGTCAATTTATGCTAGAAGCCATAACGCTTACCATGATCGGCGGCGGTCTAGGAATATTTTTTGGCTTTATGGTAGCGAGCTACGCCGCCGGACTCATATCTATGCTCATGGGCGCCGATGTGTCTGCCGTGATATCTACATCTAACGTAATTGTAGCGTTTGTAGTTTCATCGGCCATCGGTGTGATATTTGGTGTCTATCCAGCGGGTAAGGCAGCTAAACTTGATCCAATAGAAGCACTAAGATATGAATAGTTATTTCGTGGAAATGCCAGTCGCTCCGCTCTTTTGCATTCCGTCGAAGTTTTTTAGGTGAGAATCGACTGTGCAAGCACAGTATATCTTGCGGATAAAATTCTGCGGCGCATAAGATATAGGGCTATGGTAGCCTAAGGCAAATAGGTCATGGCTCTAAGAGCCATAGCCGGGAGGATTTATGAACATATTTGAAAATATTCTGTCATCCCTGCAAAGTATTGCAGGTTCTAAAATGCGTTCTGTACTCACGATGTTTGGTATTGTTGTAGGAATTGGCTCGGTTATGATGATAACGAGCATTGGTGAAGGTTATAGAGTCAGCATTAATATGGAATTTGAAACGATGGGGCTTGACATAGTAACTATTAATACCACGACAAGGGACGGTCTTCATAGGATAGAGACCCATGATTTACTTACTCTTGACGATGTAGAAACTCTTAGGCAGTATAGAGATTTGCGGGATGTTTCGGCAAGTATTTCATTCACTTTCTGGGAGGCACTTGAGCGTGTAGATGGCGAAATGAATAGTGCTAGACTCGTAGGTACGGATGATGCTTATTTTAGAATGAATAATTCCACATTTGTATATGGCAGACCTCTGATTGCTCAGGACTTGTATGCTCATGCACAAGTTGCGGTAATAAATGAAGATGATGCCCTTTTGATATTTGGGCGCACAGATGTTATTGGCGAAACTATTGATATTAACGATTGGGCCGGAGGACTTACACTGCGAATAGTAGGCGTAACGGAGTCGACTCCCATGTCTGCTATGGAAGCGCTTTTTTCTCCGGCGCGCTCCTTTCAAGTACCTATCTCTCTTGTACAAGCTCGCTATAACGCCGGTGTAAACACAGTAAATAATATTTCGATACAAGTAGCTGATATGGACAGACTAACGGAAATCTCTGAAAATGCTATAAGAATTATAGAGTTCGACCGTGGCACTGAAGGTAGATATAATGCACAGTCCATGATGGATATATTTCAAGAGTTTGACACTGTAATCGGGATCTTTACAATGTTTATGGGGGTCGTCGCTGGAATCAGCCTGCTCGTAGGAGGCATAGGCGTTATGAATATCATGCTCGTTTCAGTCACTGAGCGAACGCGAGAAATTGGCATCAGAAAATCTCTAGGCGCTACTAATTGGAATATTCAATTTCAGTTTTTGGTAGAAGCCATTATACTAACCGCGATTGGCGGCGCAATAGGAGTATTATTTGGTTACTTGGGGGGCTGGCTGTTTGCTCTTATCGCAACCCTTGTGACAGGGATGCCGCTCGCTCCTTATATCTCAATAACTACGGTTGGATTAGTTGTTTTTATTTCGGCAATTATAGGTATCGTGTTTGGCGTATACCCGGCTGCAAAAGCAGCCAGGCTTGACCCTATAGAGGCTTTGAGGTTTGAGTAGGATCATAAAAAGCACTGCTTGCGAATTTAATACTGTGAGCCCTTGCGGTTTTATAAGGGAGCACACTGGATCGCCCGCGGTCTACGTGTTTTTTGTAAGGGCGGAGCGGCATATCCGCTCACTTTTATAATAATAGAGAAACGGACCAGCAGATGTAGATGAGGCAAGTACATTTGTTACGTCGTTCGCTAGAAAATTCCTAGAGAAGGCTTTCAAACGAAAAGTTGCGGAAAATCAGCCGAAAGAATTTCCAGAAATTTCTTAGCAGCACGACCTAAGTCCAAAACTAAAAGGAGGAATTTCCATGGCAAGCGTACAAGAGTTAAAGAAAAGGGCCTGCGAAGCAATCGACAAGAATAGAGATAAGATAATCGCAATCGGTGACTCCATATTCGAAGAGCCTGAGCTTGGCTATAAGGAGTTTAAAACCGCTGAAAAAGTGAAAAAGGCTTTTGATGAAATGGGCTTTAAGTATGAGGATGAAGTAGCTATTACGGGCATTATAGCTCCCTTAAAAGGGAAGCAGTCTCTTGCTAAAGTCTCCATCATGGGCGAACTTGACGCTGTTGTTGCTCCTGACCACAGATGCGCTGCCCCAGAGTCCGGCGCTGCGCATTCTTGCGGGCATAACTGTATGATAGCAGCTCTTGTTGGTGTTGGTTACGCGCTTTCAGGTACAGGTATCATGGATGAACTTGATGGAGACATATCTCTCATGGCCGTACCTGCCGAGGAGTATGTTGAGATTGAGTATAGAAGCGAGCTAATAAAGGCGGGTAAAATATCTCTCTTAGGTGGCAAACAGGAATTTGTGAAGCTGGGTGTAATGGATGATGTCGATATTATGATTATGCAGCACACAGGACTTATGAAAGAGGGCGAGCCGAAAGCCTCCACATGGGGCGGCGGCAATGGATTCACAGGAAAGCTTATTAAATACATAGGAAAAGCCGCACATTCAGGCGGCTCACCTCATTTAGGGGTAAACGCACTTAATGCGGCCACCCTAGGCCTTCAAGGCATAGCCATGCAACGTGAGACCTTTAGAGACCAGGACCGTGTTAGAGTCCATCCGATTGTCACTAAAGGCGGCGACTTGGTTAATGTTGTACCTGAGGATGTGAGAATTGAGACATATGTGCGTGCCGCTAATTTAGCCGCTATTGAGGATGCTTGTATGAAAGTCGACCGTTCCCTAAAAGCGGGCGCACTTGCAGTGGGTGCAGAGGTAGAAATAGAGGATTTCCCTGGCTACATGCCGGTTTTGCCTTGCTATCCTATCAGTGATATAGTTTTTGAGAACATGAAAGAGATAATGGGCGAAGAGAATGTTTCTTACGAGCAAGAGTTTGGAACAGGTTCAACCGACCAAGGCGACATATCCCATATCATGCCGTCGGTGCAGTCACGCTTCAACGGTGCTGTCGGCGTTGGTCACAGTAGCGAGTATGAAATTGGGGATAAGGAAGTGGCCTATATCTCAGCCGCCAAAACTCTTGTAACAACGGCGATTGATCTATTGTATAATGGAGCGGAGAAAGCTTTAGATATTAAGAAGAGCTTTAAACCTGAGCTTACCAAAGAGGAGTATTTGCAGAAATGGTGTAAGTTGTAGTTATTAACACAATAGTACTGGAGCGGTATAGTTATACTCTATAAAGCTTTTAGGTGAACGATAAATGGAATCAAAATTAATACAACCTCTATGCACAGTTGCACCAGGAAAGAACATTTTAAAGGCTGTAAGCGTTTTATTCATTGCCTTTAATGGATTTGTCGTAATGCTAATGCTAGCTTGGCTGCTCTTTTCATGGATTGGCTGGGTATTTTTAGATGTTATTATGGGCTCTTTGAGAAGCAATATGGTAGAATTTATAACAAGGGCCTCTTTATTGCTTATAGGTGCAATATATGGTGTTTTTGTTGGAGCTATGGGTTTGATGAAGTGCAACGATATATCAAAAGCTGTGCTGCTGCAAATACTTGCCATGGCCCATATTATTCTTATTTTGGCCACTTCAAGAATAATGTTTTTTGGATATCTTGCACGCTCTATATTTGGTGACGGTATAGTCATAATAGGAAGCTTTAGCTTTGCTAGTATCATTGAGCTTGTTTTACCTATCCTATTTTTATTTGGTGCAACAAAAAACCGTATTGCTTATAAAAAATTACAGCACTAAACTGCTGTAGCAAAAGTGGCTGTCTCGCCAAACGCATAAATGAATGAAGAGAGACAGCCACTTTTTTCGTCACAATAAACTGATTCAGGAGGATTTACTGTAATGATAAATTACACCCTAATCCGCTCAAAGCGCAAAACCATAGGCATATCCATTCGTGATGGACTTGTAACAGTTCGAGCGCCTCTTAAATGCCCCGAATCCGAAATTGACAGGATTGTCCTCTCAAAAAGTAAATGGATAACCGACAAACTAACCAAATCAATAGAACAGCTATCGTATCAAAAAGCCTTCACACTAAACTATGGTGATTTTGTTGTATTACGCGGGGATAGATATCCAATTATTGCTAGGGAAGGAACCCACGCAGGCTTTAACGGCGAATATTTCTATTTCCCGCCTAATCTTTGCGAAAAACAAATAAAAGATGCTTGCATAAAAATTTATCGTAAGCTTGCCAAAGTTCATTTTAACGAACGAATAGCATTATTTGCTGCACAGATGAACGTCTCTCCGTCGTCTGTGAAAGTAAACAGTGCAAAAGCCCGCTGGGGCAGCTGTTCCTCCAAAAAAAGCATCAATTTTTCATGGCGGCTCATTATGTCTGACGATGATGTGATCGACTACGTTGTCGTACACGAACTTGCACATCTGATACAAATGAATCACTCCAGAAAGTTTTGGGCGATTGTTGAAGGTGTACTTCCTAATTATCGTGAGCGTAAAGGAAAGCTGCTAGAGTTGCAAAAAAGACTTTCAGAAGAGAACTGGGGGTGAGAATTTAGTAGCTCCGACTAAAATAAACTATTGACCCAATGATGGAATTATGGTATCGTATTATATGGTTTGGATGATTTGATTTGCTCTTGTAACTCAGTGGTAGAGTACTTCCTTGGTAAGGAAGAAGTCGGCGGTTCAATCCCGCTCAAGAGCTTGAAATGAAAAATCTAATAAAGCTAGTAAAATAGCCGAAATGCGCTCCTAAGACGGGGTGCATTTTTTGTTTGTTAAAAGAAATTTAGCTTGCTTTTTCCCTTCTAAAATTGCCTAAAATTATCTCAATTGCAGTAAAAATTGCAGTACTTTTTTATAGGTTAATTTACCCGTTAGGCTGTGATGAGTCTGGCGGATTTTTCTTTTGAGTGAGACTTATAAAAGCCCCATTAAGTGTTTGTGCAGTCTGCTCGTACACAGTGTCAAATACTGTTGAGTTATGGCACAATTAGGACTTATAAAAAGCGGCTAATTTCTTAACCGCTCTCACTTTGACTAGCCATGTTTAACACTGAAATTAAAGCAATGACATCTCTTTCATTATGTGAGCCCCCACAAAAACAGTTTTAAAAGTGGGCCTATATATTATGTCACCACATGAGATATAAATCCCCTCTTCAATTTTAATTTCCCTTTCCTCACAAGCTTCTATTAGAATGTTTGACATTATAAATTGCTCCAATCTATAAGTTTAGTGTGTGTACAGCTATGCTCATAGCGCTTACTATGATGCTACTCGCAATATAACCATGCCTCGACCTTTGAAGTAAATAGAAATACTTATATCATTCTCATCATAAACCCTGATACTATCAAAGCAAATACAAGCGGAGCCACTGAACTAGACTTGCCAAATATTAGGAACGTATTGTCCTCAGCCGCTACGGAAACATTAGTAAATTCATTTATAGTATGAGGGGTGAAACCTGCTAATTTGATAGCTCTCATATGTGGTTTAGGTGTTGAATAATAATACTAACAAGTTCGCTAATATCAAATCAATAAGATTGAATCTCGAAGAGATGTTTACAAGTAGGAGGTATAACATGACTGTAGTGATAAAGCAAATAATTGATATGTTAGATATGCTTCCGCATAATGAGCAAGAGCACGCTTACAATATAATAAAAAAGTTTATTCTTGTGCAGGATCCTGATTTTACAAAGTTAACACTTAAAAGAAGCGGAAGAGCTAGAGCTTGCAAGAGAGCCGCTCAAAAATGGTAAGTACTACTCGGATAATGATATAGACTGGGATAATTTAGATAAGATGGATTTGGATTAAGCGGGATTATCTCGTTTTTCTTATGTTAATATTGAGCAGTGGACTTAGTAGTATGGTGAACGGATAGTAAAGTTCTTGGAAGTAACGTGAGGTCGGAATCCGCCCCCACGTTATTTGAAGAAACCTTTTATACACAACAAGAGTATACATTGCTAAATGCACGCTCAAATCTTCAGCCTCTACAGTTCCTCTCGACGTCAGAACAACCAATTCGAATAACATTCAATGAGTGGGATTTTTGGTCGATTTCAGATCAAATAGACGAAATAACAGAAAACTATTCAGAGCTTGAAGAACAGTACATTTTATATGAAGAAGGGTACCAGGAAGAAGTACAATATTCAGAAGATGAAAAATATTATCCTGAAACAGAACACGAGTATCCTGATTATAACGAAGAATATCAAGAAGATGAATGTGACCATTGCGAATGCGACGAGGAACATCCAGAATTAGAAGTAGTGGCTCCTCCTTATGGCGAGCGCCCACAAGAACAAAGACGTAGACAGCACAACATTAGAAATTCACGAATGGACACGGTTATGCGCGAAAGACCATGGAAGGCATTTTCGCAAACAACTCTCGCGACAGAGCACCTAGCTGAAGTCACAGTTTCAAACGAAAGTGAGGCTCGCGCAATATTTGAACTATTTACAAGCGAAGACGCTTTTGGTGTTGCACTGCAAATGTTTTTAGATGGATATAGCGTAGAAGAAGTTAACACAGCATTTATCTTCGGTGCCGCTCTGCAACAAGAGCCAGTAGATTTTTTACCCTCATCAAGCAACAGTTCTCAAGACTCGATATTAACCACTGTGCTTGATGATTCTACTGACGCTGAATACGAAACCTTAGACAATGATAATGCTGAAGAAAAATATGTGAATTACGAGCAAGATGAAGAGCATGGAGACGTAAATGAAGAAGTGTATCTTTATGGCAAAGAACTCGTGCTGTATGTAACAGGCGTAAATGAAGATGAATTGGAAATGATTAGATCTTATGGCGCCGCGATTCTTAACCTTAACGCCGACTTGAGGCGCCCCGCACCTCCCGGCCATCAAGGTATAGTCCAACGCCAGTTCGAGCTTCTAGTTAACCCCGAACAATCGGTATGTTTTAATTCAGGGGCAGCGATTATCCGCAAGAACATTATGACCATTCCGGGACGAAATGGATTTGATATGAATTTGAACATAAGATACCATTCCTCTGATGCGAATTTAAATGAGCCCAATGTGGTAATTGACCCAGACAGATATTGGATTTGGTGGAACGAAACAGCACAAAGAGATTACGTCCTGCACGGCATTGGAACCGGCTGGAGGTTTGATTTGCCACATATATTCAACTACCATCTTATGGACATGCCTAACGTGCTGTATCTACCTGGACAAGGAAGTTTTGAGTTTATCCCTCATGCTATCCATGGTCACTTGGGGATGGGAGATTATTTATTTACAGAACATCCGCTTGGCAATATGTTTCTTATGTATTGTAATTCTTTTAACAGTTATGGACGTACTTCCCAACACCGATTAGTGATGTACAACAATGACTATCCCGCAATGAACATATGGTTTTGTCATTGGGGGTATGTACTCGGTAAAATGTGTAAATTTGGCAATGAAATACACTTTATGTATTCGTGGATTGAAATGGGGAATCCGATTACGGCACAGAGCGCACTGTACAGAATCCAAGTGGGCGAGAACTATAGCGGAGGAATTTGGTTTGATTATCAGATTTCGGCAAACAATAGAACCATTACGATTAGAAATGCGGAAGGCGGAAACGTAGTTTTGCGCTCATCAAGAGTTACAGGACACGAAGCACACAGAGTTCCAAATGCTTTCAGGCTAGATAGCATCCAAAACCAAGTAGGAGCGATAACAAGATTCAGATATGATGTTGACACAAGGGGAGCGTTTGATTTTGATCGAAGAGCTCATGGCACGATAATTAGTACGCGCACGTTACTTTTAAGGGCAGTTGAGTTTCCTTCCCGAGCAGAGTTGCGACTTGCTTATTCAACATTCATGACAAGTTTGGGTACGCACGGAGATCTTCAAACTTTCCGCGTAACGGATAGATATTTATTTAGCAACAATCGTAACTATATGAGAACGACCTTCTCATATTTACGCGAGTCAACCGGCCGAGGAACAGACCGCACCAATAACCGCCCACCAATCGGATGGACATATGGTGTTACAGTAACTCACCATGACGGAAATAGCCCTTCAAGCGCAATGCTTCACACTGAATATACATTTGACCAGTGCAACTTAAACATTTTACGTGTAACGCGTGATGCTAATGATGCAGAAATATTGCGTCAAACAATAACATATACAGATCGATTGCCGGTAAATATAACAACTGTTGAGCGCGACAGGAGTACAGGACAGCATCGCACAAACACACAGCTTTTTGAATATAACAGATATGGGTACATGACTTTAGCTGTCAGTCCTCTGGCTCAAGGCAGCAACCTGCAGCGTTATCGGACAACAGTTCGATACCATCTGGCACACGGACTTCCAGAAGAAACAATTTTTTGGACTGACAATAACACTAGAGTGCGCAAAGTGAATCACATAAGAAATGTTGGAAGGGAAATTTACAGAACAGATTTTTATGAATATGTGTCAAACATTCCAACAAGAGTATCGCGAACGGACTATACTTATGGACCTAGAGGCGTCTTAACTGAAATACGAGAGTTTCCAGACGCTAGAGGGTCAGCGTATGTTCTAACGGAAATAAACTATTGGGGTTATTGGTCGATCCTCCCAAATTCTCTAGTAACAGGAAATGGTCTTGCTACCCAAAGATTTGAGCATGACAATATGTGGAGGGTGCGAGAAGAAATAGACCCCAATGGCTATGTGATATGCTCCCATTACAGTAGACAAGTGAAAAAACAAAAGTCTATTGTAAGGGGGTATTTTTTTATAAAAAAAGGCGACAGAGTAGAGAAGAAAATAATAATAAACGCGGTAGAATCGTATATAAGTGGCGAAAAAAGTGCTAAGCAATTATCAGAAGAACTGGATGTGCGGAGTTCAACGATACAATTG
>Ga0131853_10007530_pt1 | contig 19737 bp, 13 predicted proteins | sample TergutLab28metaG_FD_92764 | JGI IMG/M metagenome (GOLD analysis project Ga0131853, IMG submission 92764) | Labiotermes labralis P1 segment gut microbial communities from Petit-Saut dam, French Guiana - Lab288 P1 (version 2) (version 2) | ecosystem: Host-associated > Arthropoda: Insects >... | reverse complement strand
GATAGAAAAGTCGTGGGCTAACATGAAGCGCAGGCTTCGCGACACCTTGCCATCTTTTCATTCTGTCAGTGCCGCTGTGTATGATTACTTTTCGGTTGCTAGTTCTTGAATTAAATGACTATACTCGGAGATGTACTGAAGGACATCATCGTACTCCTCGAGCTCAAGCTTCATTGCGTTGAGAAATGCAGGATGCCATGCTAGATCATTACCCTTACCACGGTACTTATTGGGTTTCCGTCCCTTTTTCTCTTTCGTCTTTTTTGCGCCCATGCATCTATACTGCACGGAGATGCATGGTGCTTTAGTTTATGGGTATTTTTGTAAAAAATTCGGAAGGGAAAGCAGCAAAGCATTGGCATGGATAAGTACGCCGTCCTTTTCCCTGTACTTTAATTGACATGATCGATGATCTATAGTAGAGTTTTGTACAGTTCTGTAATTCAAATACTTTATAAGGGGAATTTGTCTAGTGAAAAAATTTTTACTGTTGCTCGTATTTATGGTAAGTGGTATGGTTTCTAGTTTTGCGTTTAGTATATTCGGGACGGGAAAAAACACCGTTACTGTTGATATTGGACCTACCATCTTTGGGGCATCATTAGGGATTGTCGGCAATGTTGTAGGCGGCGGCGTTACCACATCGGGCTTTGGTATTGGCGCTCAATACGAACGGCAGCTGCTGCCACTGCTGAGTGTTGCCGGAAGGTTTGCCTATTTGCAGGGAAGCCTGGGACTTTCAACCGATAGCGATGACTATGATATAAGCGATATACGGTTCTCATCGTATTCAATAGAAGCCCACACTCGGTTTTATCCGCTAGGCGGAGCGTTCTTTTTGAACGGTATGCTTGGGTTTGCAAATATGTCAATGGCAGCCGATGACTCGCTTGCAGGACTGCCCATTGAACAATCCTCGGCATTTTCCACATCAAGGAACTATTTCAAATTGGGGGCAAAGGTTGGCTGGCGGTTTACCTTCGGTTTAGGCGGCGGCTTTGTCCTTGAGCCGTCCTTTGGATACAACGGCGTTGTTGGAGCCGGATCTGACCTTGGGAATGCAATGTCTGACAATGTTAAAAAAGATTTCTCCGATAAATCCGTTAATATGCTGCAAAACTTGATCTTTGTAGGAGGTCCCCGTCTTTCCATCAACCTTGGCTGGCGGTTCTAGCTTCCATGATAATAAGTTGCATTGGTTACGGAAACATGGGCAGCGCCTTGATGAAAGGCGTGTATTCCTCATCAAACGGTGCGGTACTTGGGTTTTCAGGACCGAACAAGGCAAAGGCGGAAGGTAAAGCTGCCGCTTTTGGCGGGAAAGTATTTGCTTCCAATGTTGCGGCAGTGCAGGAAGGTGATTTTGTATTTCTTGCAGTAAAGCCCCAAATCTTGCAGGAAGTGCTTCACGAAATATCCGGCGCGGTACAGGAAAAGATCGCTTCGGTTGTTCTTGTCTCGATGGCGGCAGGCTGGTCTATCGAAAAGATACAAACAGCACTCGGCTGCAAAGCTCCCGTTGTAAGGATCATGCCCAACACGCCTTCACTCATCGGGCAAGGCGTTATTGTCATGACGGCTTCCAGCGAAGTACGCGCGGAGGATCAGGCGGAACTGTGCAAGCTTTTACGCGGAGCAGGAATTGTCGACAGCGTTGAAGAAAAGCATCTGGAAGCTGCAACGGGACTTTCCGGCTGTGCTCCTGCCTTTGCGTACCTGTTTATCGAAGCTCTTGCCGATGGCGGCGTTCGTTCTGGGCTTCCGCGCGAAAAGGCGTTACGGTATGCCGCGCAAACAGTTCTGGGTTCAGCAGCAATGGTGCTGGAAACCGGAAAGCATCCCGGCGAATTAAAAGACATGGTAACATCACCGGCAGGAGCTACCATCGAAGGCATTGCCGCTTTGGAAAACGGCGGCTTTCGTTCCTGTACCATCAATGCGGTAACTGCATCTTCACGTCGCGCAGCGGAGCTTGGCTAGATCTCGCCATCACTGGTTATAGTCAGCTTACCGTACCCGATTGACTTTTATCCCCATGTCCATTTTACTGGTAATGTTGTTCGGAAACTTCAGGTAGTCGAACAAGTCCAGTGGTACTTTAACAGGAGATAACTAATGAGTGCGAACATTCAGATGCTGGTGAGCTTATTCCTTTACATGGCGATTATTTGTACCATCGGTGTATGGTACTCAAGCCGCCTCAAGAAAAGCAGTGCGGAAGATTTTTTCCTGGCAAAGCGGCAGTTTGGTCCGTGGATAACGGCGTTAAGCGCACAGGCGTCAGATATGTCAGGCTGGCTTTTAATGGGGCTTCCAGGCGCGGTGTTTTTCTTTGGCATCGGGCAAGCGTGGGTTGCCATTGGGCTTTTTATCGGCACGGTGCTGAACTGGACTTTTGTCGCCAAACGCCTGCGATCCTATACCGAAGTTGCACAAAACGCTATCACACTGCCAGAGTTCTTCAGCAAACGCTTTCATGATAACAAGCGGATTTTGCTTGCCGTCTCTGCAGTTATCAACCTGCTGTTTTTTTCGATTTATGTCGGCTCGCAGCTCCTCGTTGTCGGATTAATTTTCCGTACCGTGTTTGGACTTCCCATGCTTCCGATGATCATCATTGCCGCCATCGTTATCCTTTCGTACACGCTGATTGGCGGCTTCCTTGCAGTCGGCACGCTTGATTGCATTCAAAGTACGGTAATGGTAAGCGTGTTGTCCCTCGTGATGATCTTTGGGATTGCAAACGCAGGCGGAATATCAGGCGTTATCGAGAACATCCAAAACTTCCCCCGCTTTCTGGATATTATGGGTGAAGCGGCGCAGACAGATATTGCCAACGGAATTCCCGTGTTTGGCTCAGGAACGCAACTTACATTTATTTCGATAGTCAGCCTTATGGCGTGGGGGCTTGGATATTTTGGAATGCCGCATGTACTCGTGCGCTATATGGCAATCAACAAACTTTCGGACTTCCGCGCATCAAGGGTGATTGGTCTTAGCTGGCTGTTTGTTTCCATGTCCGCCGCGCTTGCCATAGGTCTGATTGGGCGATCGCTGTTTCCCGGCGCATTTGCCACCAACAGCGAAGCAGAAACGGTCTTTATCCTTTTGGCGCGATCCTTCTTCCCGCCCCTGTTGGCAGGCGTTGCCCTATCCGGAATTCTTGCCGCCAGCATGAGCTCCGTTGATTCGTACATGCTTATCGTATCATCGGCGCTGGCAAACGATGTGTACAAAGGCATCATCAACAAAAAGGCAAGCGAGAAAACGGTAATGAGGATTGCGCGCACCACGGAAGTTGTCGTTGCCATTTTCGGCATTATCGTTGCCGTTTCAGGCGACACTATCTTTGGCGTTGTTGCCTACGCCTGGGCTGGACTTGGCGCATCATTCGGACCGCTGATCCTCTTTTCCCTATACTGGAAGCGGATAAACTTTTCAGGTGCTCTTGCAGGAATGCTCACCGGAGGATTTACCGTAATTCTCTGGCGGAACTTCATCGCCCCGCTGCACCCCGTTTTCAATGTGTACGAGCTTCTTCCGGCTTTCATCCTTTCAAGCTTGGCGATCATCATCGTAAGCCTTGCAACAAAAAAACCTTCCCTCGAAATTGAAGAGGAGTTTGAGGCGGCAAAAGCGGCAGCGGCGGTGTAAGTAATACTGCTGGCAAAGTACCTACAACTATTGTATACTCTGTTTGGAGGGTTTTCATGCCTGTTTCAACCGTGAATATATCCTTTCAAACAGATTTGCTGGTTCAAATTGATCTCGTCGCCACTAATGAGGCGAGAACACGATCCGAACTTATACGAGAAGCAGTAAAAATGTACATCGACCGGAAACGAGAGCTGGCAGAATTATTCAAAATCGGGAATAAAATCGGCTCAACATTGGATATTTCAGAAGAAGATGTCATGAGCGAAATAAAACAATATCGAAAAGAAAAAAGCATTGGACTTGTTCGACAACTCGGTTAGTTGTCTCACAAGTCCAGCAAAATACATGCGTATTTTGCTGTTTGATAAGGAAGTTGTTCGGAAAACTGAAGTTTCCGAACAACTCTACTACAAAGATTTTGTCATAACAATACAGATGTAAGGAGCGTATATATGAGCGAACGAGTGATTGATATATTTAAGCAGATCGCCGCAATTCCCCGTGCATCGGGTAACGAAAAAGCGGTGTGCGATTACCTTGAGGACTTTGCCAAGCAGCGCGGACTTATGTGCACGCGTGATAATTTTTCCAATGTGATAATCGAGAAATCTGCCTCGGCGAACAAGAAGAATGCTCGCGGTGTTTTTTTACAGGCGCATACGGATATGGTGTGCGAGAAAACGGTTGGCAGTAATCACGATTTTGCCAAAGATCCGATCACCGTTATCTGTGATGGCGATTTGCTGAAAGCAAAGGACACGACGCTTGGCGCGGACAACGGAATCGGCGCGGCAATGATGCTTGCCGCTCTGGAGGAAAACTTCGACAACCCGCGCATGGTTGCGCTCTTTACCGCCGATGAGGAACGCGGAATGGGCGGTGTGAAAAATCTTGCGCTTGACAATTATGCGGATGTACCTGCGCTTATCAATCTTGATGCTGAAGATGAAGGGATTTTCCTGTCATCGTGCGCGGGCGGAGTTCGATTTGCGTTTGAAATTGATGCGCCGGTAAAACTGTACGGCGAAGAATCCGCGCAGATTTCCATCACCGTAAAAGGTTTCAACGGCGGACATTCGGGGCTGATGATCGACCGCGAAAATGCCAACGCAATAATAATACTGGCGCGGCTTTTGCGCACGATGCTCCGCGATGTGTGGTTCAAACTGATGGACATTTCAGGCGGTGGAAAGGACAACAGCATTCCGTCAATGGCGCACGCCGTAATTGCGGTTAAACCTGAGGAAGTAAGCCTTGTACGAAAAATCGCCGATGCCGTGATCACCGAAGTCCGCGGTGAATATGCGGAAACCGAAAAATCAATCGTTGTTGAGTGTGCGGAAAACACCGAATTGTTTGGAACGCACATTGACGGCGGATCGCTTGGCAAACTACTCAATTTGCTGTTGCTTCTTCCCAACGGACTTTTGAAGCGCAATCTGCAAAACAACACCGCCGTTACTTCATCCAACGTAGGCATTTTGAAAGTCGAAGGCGGCAAAATTATTGTATCGGGAATGACGCGCAGCAACATTAACAGTTGCAAGGGGCACATTTGCACGCAGTTTACCGCGCTTGCCCGAATGACAGGCTCGGTGTTTACCGCAGGCAACGATTATCCGGCGTGGGAACACAAAAACACATCGCCCATCCGCGATCATTTTGTTAAAGTGTATCGCGCGCAATACAACAAGGAACCGAACGTTGAGTCTGTTCATGCGGGGCTGGAATGCGCCTATTTTGCGCAAAAGTTTCCCGCACTTGACATGATTTCGCTTGGCTGTGACATTCACGGCGCGCACTCAATCCGGGAAAACGTGAGCGTCTCTTCGGCACTCAGGACGTACCAGCTTTTGATAACCGCGCTTGAAACGTGGTAAGGCGCAGGACTTGTAAAGCCGCGGCAATCGCGCAATAATCTAACGTATGCACGCAAACGTTAAGTACAAAGACAGCGTTTTCTCCCTGCTTTTCAGCGATCCCGACCTTTTGCGCGAGCTGTATTGCGCACTTACAGGCGTTAATCTGCCGAAAGACACGCCTGTTGTCATCAACACTCTGCAAGATGTGTTGTTTATGGACAGGATCAACGACATCTCGTTTGAGATTGGCGGGAAGATTATTGTGCTTTTGGAACATCAGAGTACAGTAAATCCCAATCTTCCTTTGCGGCTTCTGCTGTACATCGCCCGATTGTACGAAAAAATTATGTCGGGCGAGAATATCTATTCCAGCAAGCTCCTTCGTATACCGTGTCCTATTTTTATCATTCTGTATAATGGTGATGCGGATATGCCAGAATGCTCGATACTGAAGCTTTCGGATATGTTCGAAGATTTGTCTTCACTGGGCATTGCGGAAAATGATCCAGTGCTTGAACTGAGCGTAAAGGTGCTGAACATTAACCACGGGAAGAACAAAGAGATAGTGGGAAAATGCAAAACGCTTGCAGCTTACAGTGCTTTTGTTGGGAAGGTGAAAGAACTTGAGAAAGATACTAAGGATAGGGCACAAGCACTGAAGTTGGCGATTAAATATTGCAAAGAGCATGATATACTGAAAGAGTTTCTGGAAACACACTCATCGGAGGTTTTTAATATGCTGTGGAACGAATGGGATATGAATGCCATGCTTGATCATCGTATGAAAGAAGGTATGGAAAGAGGCTGGCAAGGGGGCAAAGAGGATACCGCCCGCAACGCACTTGCTGAAGGCTTTTCCCCTGAAATGATACAAAAAATCACCGGGCTTGACATCGACACAATCGCGCGCTTACAGCCGGGAACTTAAGCGGGGCGCCTTCCGTCTCCTTGGTGCATGGTACCGCGTAAAAAAAGCCCCCCGTTTCCGGAGGGCTTTTTCGTATTCAGGCTTTATGCCTGAATACGCCTTTTGTACATGGGGAGATTACCAGGCTCTTATTGGGCGAACATGGTATGAGCTAGACGCCGGGGTATCCGCCGTTGCAGCCCCCTGTCCTTCAGCAAATGATTGCGAATACGCATTGCCATACCCACCTAGGTTTGATGTCCAATATCTCACTGCGCCAGGTACCTCAAAACCGTCAAATCCTGGATATTTAGGATCTTCGCCACCTGTCTTTGGTATTAATGCAGCGTAAGCTTTGTATAGTTCAGACGCGCTGGGAAGGAACCAGCTTCCATCCCCCTGTATTTCGTAAGCAGCATTAGCAGCCGGGAAAGGAGCACCTGTACCAATAACAGCACGAATCAAAGCAGTGTTTTGTTTACCCCTTCCGACAGCCCTAGATCCCTCAGACTGAACTGTAGTTACAGTATTAGAGTCTGCTCCAGTTTGCCACTTGTATGTACCAGGAAGATCAACAGGGTAGATTTCAAGGTAGTGTGCTGTTACGTATTCAGAACCTGCACCCAGATAGAAGTCAAAGCCATCTGGGTCATAGTAGAAAATCATTCCGCCTGATGGACCTTCACCGCCTTCGGTAAATTCCCAATCGGGACGCAAGCTCATATTGCCTTGAACTTTATCAGTGGTAAAGTTCCACGGCTTGCCAGTCTCGACATGAATCCAAGTACCATTTTTGAAGCTAGCAGCTGCTCCAATCTCATTGTCTTTGGGAGCAGCGTTTTTGTCTATAAACTTGCCTTCATACACATCGACCACTTTGGAAGATGGATCTGGAGCGAGCTTGCCTGTTAGGAACGTTACCTTGTACAGTGCCGGATATTTTGCATACAGCGTTATGTCACTAAAAACCAACGCATTAGCAAAATCCCACTTGTTTGACTCATTCAGATCTGTAGAGGATGTTGCATTATGCCAGCTAACCGGTTTTTCACCCAGATATGTGAAGTCGTTGCTTGGATCGGCAACTTTGTCACCATCCCGAACCTCAACCGGTTTTTCACTATCGCCGTTAGATAACGTTCCGCCATTGCCGTTAAAGGTGATCGTGTGAAGTTGTGTCCACTGTGCGGTGAGTGTAATATCTTGGGTAACGAGGTCGTTCTCAAAATTCCAGTTCTCATTGGTTCCCTGTTTTTGCCAGCCATCGAAATCCCACCCAGCGCGGGGGCTTAAATTCTCTGCTGTAAGCGGTACATTTTCGTCCACTGGTACCGTTCTATTTCCAGTGGTGTTATCACCGCTGGCGAAAGTTCCCCCATTCGGATTAAAGGTAACGTTATACTGCCGGATCCATCGTGCTGTAAGTGTCATATTAGCAGTAACTTTTTGAGTTGTGAAATCCCATGCAGGCGTGGTGGTTTCAGAGTTCGGAAACCAGCCAAGGAACCGATGCAGGGGGTTAGTGTAAGTAGGATCAGTCGGTTTCTCAACAAGCCCATTGGGCTTGACCTTTTGCGTCTCCGGAGCTGGCGTATTTCCGCCGTTAACATCAAAGTCTACCTCATACGGTTCAGACCAATGAGCATTCAGAGTAAAACTCTCTTCTACACGGGTAGTAAAATCCCACGGGGTACTAGGATCATCTATATACCAACGAGCAAAGCTGTACTTAGGATTAGTATACGTCATCTTTTCCGCATCAGGCTCCGTTACAGGCTGCCCTTTACTAAGATCGACAGGCTCCATATTCGAATCACCATCGTACATTCCGCCCTTCAAATCAAAGCTAACTGTAACTTTGTCGTTTTCAGTGTGGCTAAAGCGGGCGTACAGTTCAATATCCTTGTTAACGGTGTCTCTGGCAAAGATCCACTCCTTTTGCCATTCCTCTTCGGTGTACCATGCGATAAATACATACCCATCTTTTTCTTCCGGCTTTTTTTCCGTAACCTTTCCACCTGCCGGTACTTCCTCTTTGAAATCCTCGTACTCAGTTTCGCCGTCATAAAAACTTACGGTATACTTAGTGCCGCCTCCGCCAGTGCCGCCTCCGTCTCCACCGCCGCCTCCGTCTCCACCGCCGTCTCCGCCTCCACCTCCGCCGCTGTCAATTCCGGAGTCGCTACCCGGTCCCGTGGGGTTCTTGCATGATACAAAAACGGCGGTAAGCGCAAGCGCCAAGCCGAGCATCAGTAATAATCCGCTGAACTTACATCCTTGTTGTTTTCTCATCTAAAGTCTCCTAGTACGGTAATGGAATGAATGGAGCACAGTGATTTACACAGAATAAAACCCTGTCTCCATATAATAAAGTAACACATTGGCTCATGGTTACATGTAGAATATACGACATAGCTAACCATTTTTCAACATCGGCAGATTATACCAAAAAGTTAAGCGAATTCGCTGCGGTGTGCGGATCGGGTACGGTTTGGGGTACTTTACCAAAGATGCAAGCGCCCTGTAGAGTTTTTCCCCGTTTAAACGTATGATTATACAGAGCGTATGTACACACCATTAACCGAATTTGACATGATAATCCGCCTGTGCCTGGGTTTCCTTGCTGGTGCAATTATCGGCTTTGAGCGATCCAGCCGCCGGCAAGTTGCAGGACTTCGAACGCACATTCTGATTGCCACTGGATCAACAATGTTGATGCTTCTTTCTATATACTTGCCCCAGAACTTAAGTCCCAATGGCACAGGTGATCCCGGGCGCATTGCCGCGCAAGTCGTTTCCGGCATCGGTTTTCTGGGAGCCGGGGCGATAATGCGATTGGGGAACAATGTCCGCGGACTTACAACCGCCGCCTCGATCTGGTTTGTCGCCGCTGTCGGGCTTTTAATCGGCAGCGGGATGTTTTTGGTAGCAGGAATTGCAATCGCGCTGGGACTCATCACTCTGATGCTGTTGCACACTCTGGAAAGAAAAGTCTTCCCCTCAGGACAATTTAAACTGCTTGAGATCACCTACAAAGACAACAAGGCAAGCACAAAAGAAGCAATCGACATTGTCAAAAACTCAGGCATCCAAATTCAATCCACCAACATAAACCATGGAGCAAAAGACAAAGGAATAAAAGTCAGGCTCTTAGTAAGAATCCCCGACACCACCGACATCGCCTATCTAACCCGAACCATAAAGTCCTCAGGACCCGTAAGCAAAGTCCAGGTTACGGAAAAGTATTGAATGGCGGTAGGTGTGCCAGTATCAATAAAGGAATAAAAAATGGATATATCAGATACAATAATGGCATATATTTCCAGGGGTAAGACTGATTATGCACTACTTATTAATGGAGAATGGGGAGCAGGAAAGACATTTTATATTAAAAACACTCTTCTGGGGAAAAGACGGGAAGAGGGAAAACTAAAAGGTTATGCTGTTTTATTTTTTTCATTATCAGGCGTAAAAACTATAGAGGAACTAAAGCAAAAAATTTTATTTGGGTATTTAAAGCAAAATAAAAAAGGAAAAAATAAACCAAATGAAGATAGCAATGAACTTTGGGATACAATTCTAGAATTTGGAAGCCGCGTTACTATACCGTATGGGATATCGGAAATTGGCAAGTTAGCAACAGGCAAATTTATTGACAAAAAATTAAATAGTATTAAAAAAGATAAATTGCTCATTATACTTGATGATTTTGAACGAAACAGCATATACAGTGAAGTTATGGGATTTATTCATAATACCTTTGCCGATAAATCCGCAAAGGTACTATACATAGCAAATGAAAATAAAATAGATACGATTGAAGAATACAATGAAATTAAAGAGAAGTATATCCGCTATACATTATTGTTTGATATTCCCATTAGCTCTTTATTAAAAAATTGTTTAGAGGCAGAGACAGAAGAGTATAAGGAGATAGAAGAGTACAAAGGCTTTATATCTGAACATTTAGAGTTCGTAGCAAGAGCATTTGAACATGCAAAACATAGGAACTTAAGAACATTTCTCTATATATGTGATTTATTTATGGCTATATACAAATACATATCAAAATTAAAAGAAGAATACAAGAATATTATTCTTGATAAATATTTTACAAGTTTATTGATATTTTCAATAGAACAAAAAACTGGGAATGAGCAATACTTTGATTCTTTATTGAGACGATTTAAATCAAATCCTTCCGGTATCCAGGAAAATGATAACGCAAATAAATATCTGGAAAGTTTTACAAATAAATATATAGATCTTTCTGGGTTAGAGTTTAATTATTATAGTGAGATAGTTAACTTACTTAGGAATGGTATCTTCAATGAAGATGAAGCAAATAAGACAATAAGGGAAATCGTCAAAATAGCAAATGAAAAAAACACTTTGAAATTAGATTCTTATAATGCGATAATCAATTATCGTAAATTAGATGAAAATGAATTGCATGATCATATTAGGCAACTCCTATTATATGTTGAAGAAGGAGGGTATGAAGTAAATAACTACTATCAAATTTTTTATATCTTAAACGAAATTATATCCAAAGGTTATTATAAACTCAAAAAAATTGAAGATGTTATGGAGATTATCAGAACCGGCTTTATTAAACATATTGAGACTTCCCGGAGAGAAGGTGCTGAGATTATTGCTGATGATATGTATCAGGTTATTCAAAGTATGGAAATTAATAAACCGAATGCTTTTGCTGATGAGTTAACTGTATTATTAAAATCATATAGCAAAGATTGTTCTGCGAATAAAAGGAAAAAGAATTTACTGGATCTTTTTACTGCAATGGAAGAGAAGGATGGAGAGAGCTTTAGAGAGCAATACCAGCTGATTGATAAAAAAAATATATTCAGGCTGCTTGTCAAAAATCAATTATTATATCTACTAGATAATATGAAGATAACAGTTATGTATTGGTTAGAGGTGGTTTTAAACGATATGCTACGCAGTAGTAATATGTCAAGTGTGTATGCGGGTGAAAAAGAATATATAGAGAAAACAAAGGAATATCTTATGACTACGCGGAATAAGGAAAAAAATGACTTCAGAAAAAGAAGACTAACGGATTTAATAACTCAATTTGAAAACGTATTAAATAAACTATAGAAAGCGTAACAAGGAATACATGGCAGATATAACAAGTTACCGGGAATTGCATCCAGATGAAACAGGAAATTAAGTAAATATAATTTTGTGCTGCTGTTTAAATAACTAGCGGCATTTGATATAACTAGCAGATAATAACAACTAAATATATATAGATAGTTTTCCCTGTAGCATACTTATAACAAGGGGGAAGATGCTGCATAAAACGAAAGAGGATTGACTTAAAATGTAGAACCACACTTTATTGGAGCAGCTTTGCAGCACAGGGGGCAGCCGCCAGTCCGTTGAAAACGCAAAGGTACCAAACACTGGAGCCTCGTTCCCGGCATCCACGAAAAATCCTGTATGGTTAAGTATTTCGCCAGCATCGTACAAGGTGGTTTTCTGCGGCGGGCTGTAAGTCAGGTTTTTCTTCTAGGCAGCGTTTTTCGGTGTAGGGGCAGCGGGATGCAAAGGCACAGGCGTTTTCGGTTTGTGCGCTGGTAAAGTGAGTTTGCGCTTGACGCGCTGGTTCCCTGCCCACTGCCGATGAGAACAAGAGCTCTGTATACGGATGCAGAGCGTGCTTCCAAATCTCCTGGGCGGGAGCTTCTTCCATTAGTTCGCCGCGGTACATAACACCGATGCGATCGCAGAAGTAGCACGCTACTTTCAGATCGTGGGCAATAAAGAGAAATGAAAGGGATTCTCCGCGAGATTTTCGGTTGGTACGCAGATCCAGAAGCAGGTTCAGGATCTGTCCTTGAATAGACACATCAAGAGCGGAAACCACCTCATCGCAGATAAGAAGTTCCGGATGCATCAGTAAGCCACGCGCAATGGAAATACGCTGCCGCTGTCCGCCAGAAAACTCCACGGGACGGCGTTCCATATCTCCTGAGGAAAGTCCGACTTCTCCAAGAATTGCCTTAACATTTTCTCGCAGTGCCGCCGTTTGGCGCTGTTCCTGGCTCTGTCGCGACCACTTTGCCCCGGATGTAAGCACTTCGTATACAGTCATACGCGGGTTAAGGGATCGCGCCGGATCCTGAAATACGTACTTAACTTTCTGGCGGTACTGTTTAAGAGCATCACCTTGCAACATTCCTACCTTTTGGGCGCTTCCATCCTGCATATGAAAAAGAATATCACCGGTATCAGCTTCGTACATACGAACCAAAAGCCGTGCGGTAGTTGTCTTTCCACAGCCGGATTCACCAACAAGACCGTAGCTCGCATCTCTGCCAATGCTAAATGAAACTCCGTTTACCGCATTTACGTATCGCCCCAAACGTGCAAAAAAACCCGCCTCTAAATTAAAGCGCTTGCAAAGATTGAAAACGGAAATCAACGGGATTGAATGGCTCGGTGAATTCAAGGGAATAGATGAAATCGCTGAGTTCGACGAAGGCAATGAATTTAATTGATTACTGTTTTGCTGCATAACGTACCTTAGATGATACACCGAAACGGAGAAAAAAGAAAGAAAGCTGTGTCCCTTATAACGAAAAACAAATCCCCAATCAGCTATGGAGTATCTTTTGTTTAATTGGTAGATATTTTCAGCAAATTTGGAAAATGCGTTGACTTTCATGGATCATCCGGTATCATCGTTTTACATGCTATCGATCGATTGGAGATGCATCAATTGGATATACATTGATTGGATAAAGATCGATCTGATGGTTTCAAAGCTACCCGATCTTCATCTCATCACAACAATGTGTGGCAACTTTGGAGGTTTCATGAAAATTGGTTTTAGAATTACAGCGCTTATGATCGTCATAAGCACCGTAAGCGTGGGTGTACTGTGTACTGTTCTTATTTTGTGGGCAGGGAACACTTCCACAAATCTGACAAGAGAGCGCACTCAATCGGTAGCTCGTCAGGTAAGCAGGGAGTTTGAAAACTTTCTCCAGATAAACTGGCAAAAGACCGCAGCATTGGCAGCGGTTATGGGGCAGTTTGAATCGCTTCCCATTTCAGGTCGGCGACCATTTATTAACAATGTGCTAAAAAAAATACTAGAACAAAATGAATATATTCTGACATCGTTTGCGATTTGGGATACCAACGCACTTGAAGGTAATGATGCAGTCTGGATCGGTTCCGTTGGCAGCAATGAAAACGGGCGTTTTATGCCGGGGCATATTCGCACATTATCCGGTGAAATAGCTTCGGTAGCAGCGTACGATTTTGACGGTGCAGATTTTTTTGAACTACCCAGAAAACTTAATCGTCAAATTATAACCAATCCGTATCAAATGGAACTTGAGGGCGAAATGCATCTTATGGCTGCCATTTCCGCTCCTATATACAACCGTGAAAATAAACTTGTGGGAGTTGTCGGACTTGATATTGACCTGAAATATCTGAGTTCTCTTGGGCAGAATATTGGTCGTCTCCTGGAAGATCAAAGCAGCAAGGTTATCAGTACAGCATTCAGCAATGACGGCACGATTATTTCCCATATGGATAAATCAAGGCTTGGACGTAATCTCATGGAAACTGAAGGTGCAATGCTGGGTAATCATATTGAAGCCTTTGCCCGCGCAATTGCATATGGAAAAGAATACAACTTGGATATCAACGTTGATGATGAATCCTTGTGGTTCTGTCTTGTGCCTACTATCGTTGGTGATTACCCCGAAGCCTGGGCATTTGCCGTTGCTATTTCTGCAGATGATATACACCGTGAAGCTCGCGGAATGGTGATCTTTGCGATCATCCTTTGTGCAATCACGTTGCTGATTATAGTATTTGCAACAATGATGCTGTCGCGCAGTATTACCGGACCAATTACCAGCATGGCAACAACACTTAAAAATATAGCAACTGGAGAAGGTGATCTTACCGTACGCCTTCCTGACACAAGACAGGATGAAATTGGCGAAGCATCACGGTACTTTAATCAAACAATGGAAAAAATAAGGGAACTCGTTATTGCAATTAAAAATAAATCAGGTGAACTTTCGCATATTGGGGATCAGCTTGCCAGAAACATGGGCGACACAGCTTCGGCGATGAACGAAATTGCCAGCACCATTCAAAGTATTAAAGGACGCGTGATAAATCAAAGTGCAAGTGTCAGCGAAACAAATGCAACGATGGAGCAGGTTACGGTAAACATCAATAAACTCGATGAGTTTGTGCACCGGCAAACAGGCGCAGTATCACAGGCATCATCGTCTATTGAACAGATGCTTGCCAATATTCAGTCGGTTACCACAACCCTAAGCCGAAACTCCAAGCGGATGCTGGAGCTGCAGGAATCATCGGAAAGCGGACGTTCCAGTTTGGAGGAAGTATCGTCTGACATTCAAAAGATTTCCCAGGAATCCGAAGGGTTGCTGGAAATTAACACGGTAATGGAAAATATTGCCAGCCAGACAAATCTGCTTTCGATGAATGCAGCAATTGAAGCCGCGCACGCAGGTGAAGCGGGAAAAGGCTTTGCCGTTGTCGCCGATGAAATACGGAAGCTTGCCGAAAGTTCCAGCGCCCAATCAAAAACAATTGGGCAGGTGCTCAGAAAAATCAAGGACTCCATCGATAAAATCAGCCGCTCAACGGACAGCGTGATTAAGAACTTTGAAGTGATCGATCACGGCGTACAAGCTGTTGCCCGCGAAGGCGAGGAAATCCGCGGTGCAATGGAAGAACAGGACGAAGGCAGCCGTCAGGTACTACACGCTTCAGAGCAGGTAAGCGAAATTACCCAGCAGGTACAGGACGGATCGCAGCAGATGCTTGAGGGTAGCAAGGAAGTGATACATGAAAGCAAAAACCTTGAACTGGTAACTCAGGAGATCACCAGCGGCATTAACGAGATGGCAACAGGCGCAGAACACGTTAACGAGGCGATCAACAGCGTCAACAATTTAAGCGGTAAAAACAGGGAAAATATTTCTGCATTGGTGCAGGCAGTATCGCAATTTAAGGTCTAGGAGTTGAGGCTTTGCCTCAACTCCGCAGTTGTGCATATAATAATATGCACAACCGTACAGATCACTGGAAGGGATTATTGAAGGAAGCACTGTAGCGGTAATTTCTGCAATTGCAGGGAATACAGGAGTAATATTACAAAGGGTAAGGGAATTTTTTATTTGGGTAGTGTTTTTTGTTTTTTAATATAGGTAAGGTTCATCCATTGAATAATATATTTTAGAATTTTGGAGGCATTATGAAAATTGGATTTCGAATTACCCTGCTTATGATTGTTATGAGTTTGCTGAGCGTTGGCATCCTTGGTACCGTTCTGATTTCCCGAACGTGGAAAAATGCCGATCAACTTGCAATTGATTTAACGCAAAGCACCGTTCGCCACATGGCATCGGAGTTTCAAACATTCATCGATACTAACTGGCAAAAGGTTGCAAGCACTCTCATCGTTATGGAAAAGCTTCAATCCTTACCCTCCGCACAGCGCAGACCGTTTGTCAACGATGTTTTGCGCGGAATGCTTGAAAAACATTCGTATATTGTATCTACATGGAGTACCTGGGATTTAGGTGCAATGGGCGATAATGACAGGGCTTGGATTGGAACTCCAGGTGTTGATGATCAGGGACGCTTTGTTCCATATTTTTTCCGTACCGGAACTGAAATTAGCATGGATGCCCTTGATGATATTGACACCGGAAATTACAATCTTGAACCTCGCAGGCGCGGGCGGCAAATTATTACAAACCCGTATTTGTATACGCTTGCCGGACAGGAAATAGTTATGGCAAGTATTGCCGCGCCCATCCGTAACCGCGAAAACGAGATCATCGGTGTTATTGGAATTGACATTGATTTGAATCAACTTAACAGCATTGCGCAGAATATTGGCAGCCTGGATAAATGGAGCAGGAAGTCCGCCTCGTTAAGTGCGGCGTTCAGCAACAATGGCACGATTATTTCTCACTTCGAGCACGAACGTATCGGGCGGGATTTCCGCGAAACCGAAGGAGACATTGTGGGGGAAAATATCGACTTTATGGCAGATGCGATAAAGTCCGGGCAGGAGCTCAAATTTGATATTACCGTAGACGGCGCAACATTTTGGTTCTTTGTGGAACCAGTACGGATTTTTGATTTTCCCGACAGCTGGGCAATTGCCCTTGCGCGCCCTCTTAACGAAGTGCACGCTAAAACGTACGAGATGATTTGGTTCTCCGTAATTCTGTGCCTTATTATTCAGGCGGCAATCATTGGAGCTGCAATGTGGATGTCCCGCAGCATTGCCTTGCCCATCAGAAAAATGGCAAACACCTTAAAGGATATTGCAACAGGGGACGGCGATCTTACGGTCAGCCTGCCCGATTCAGGCAGTGATGAAATTGGGGAAGCTTCCCGCTTCTTTAATCAAACGATTAAAAAGATCAGGGCGCTTGTGATTTCGATAAAGGAACAGGCGAGCTCACTTTCCGACATCGGTAACGATCTTGCCAGCAATATGACTGAAACAGCATCGGCAATGAATGAAATTGCGGCGAACCTGCAAAGTATCAAGGGCAGAGTTTTGAACCAAAGTGCAAGTGTTACCGAAACTAGCGCGACAATGGAACAGGTTACGGGGAATATTGATAAGCTCGATGACTTTGTTGACAGACAAACCGAAGCGGTAATGCAATCATCCTCGGCAATCGAACAGATGCTTGCCAATATCCAGTCGGTTACGGCAACGCTTACGAAGAATTCCAAGGAAGTGCTTGATCTGCAGGGCGCATCGGAAAGCGGGCGATCGAGTTTACAGGAAGTTGCCGCCGATATTCAGGAGATTTCCCGTGATTCCGAAGGCTTGCTTGAGATCAACACCGTCATGGAAAATATTGCAAGCCAGACAAATTTGCTTTCGATGAATGCCGCTATTGAAGCTGCGCACGCAGGTGAGCTGGGAAAAGGCTTTGCCGTTGTAGCCGATGAGATTCGCAAGCTGGCAGAGGATTCAAGTGAGCAGTCAAAAACCATTGGCGAAGTACTGCGGAAGATTAAGGATTCAATTGACAAGATCACCCGATCAACCGATAGCGTGATAAGCGACTTTCAGGCGATCGACTCAGGCGTAAAATCCGTTGCCCACCAGGGCGAGGAAATACGGAGTGCAATGGAAGAGCAGAGCGAGGGAAGCCAGCAGGTGCTCGAAGCTTCCGCCCAGGTAAGCCAAATTACCCAGCAGGTTAAAGGCGGATCCCAGCAGATGCTTGAGGGCAGCAAGGAAGTAATCGAGGAAAGCCGCAACCTTGAAATGGTAACGCTGGAGATCACCAATGGGATCAACGAAATGGCATCCGGTGCAGAACAGGTTAACAAGGCAATTAACAGTGTAAACGAGCTAAGCGGCAAGAACCGCAAGAATATCAGTGATCTGGTCAAGGCGGTATCGCAGTTCAAAGTCTAGGGAGCTGAGGCACAGCCTCAACTCCGCAGTTGTGCATAGTATTGCGGAGCAATGCTATGCACAACTGCACGGGCTCTACTTGCGGGATCATTGGATGGGAAGCACATATATGGTGGGATTTGGGCAACTGTATGGGTTACATAAAGGTACACAGACAAGCGGAACGTGGGCAGCATAGAACCTTACATACTTAGCTGAAGTTGAGCAACAGCATCCACATCAAGCCCATAATCTTTTGTACTACCAATTAAAAGAGCTTTGGCAATAGCATTTTAGGTAATCACATTATCCCAGTTCCACTCGTTTAGCAGCTTATAAAAAATCTCAGATGAGTTCTTTTATATAAATTCTTTCAGTAGAGTTGTTCGGAAACTAACGGAGTTATCGAACAAGTCCTGTATATGATGGTCTTGGAATTACTTCCCTTACAACACTTACCAACGGGCTTGCAGGCTCAAACATAGCGGAGAGCTTTAGCTCTATGCAGTCAGACATCTCTTCCTTCCCGTTGTACAGGTGAAAAATACGGCTCCTGAGATACGCAGACGTTTTCTGGTGTATACGTTTTTCTCATCAAGTATTTTCTCGTACAATCAGTCGATATACATCAAAAGGCTTAAGGGAATATCTTCCGGCAGATCAATGCCTTCAAGTGTGCTGTACAGCAGGGAGAAAATACTATCGTTGTACTTGCTATTTTCTGACATAGGTAAAGTAACGCTATCCTTGCGGTCCTTTTCAAGCTTTACGTGCGGAAGCTCACAAAAATCACGTTCTAAAATTCCCCTTAAAATGCTCATTTACTCCTTGTCGCATACTATGTTTTCTGGTAGGATTTAGTGTTACTAAAACAACTTTATCTTATGGAGGACCTTATGTCAAATTCACCTGAATCGCTTGGCGGAAGTAAAGCTCGCTTTGAGCTTTTTAACTTGCCGCTAGCTTTATTTCTCGTTATGGCTGCCGTTGTTTTTGGGGCAGTCATGCTGAACGTTTTGCCGAGCGGGATGATCGGCGCTTTCGCATTTATGATTGTTCTTGGAACGCTTCTGAACGAAGTTGGCGCAAGAACTCCCATCATCAAAAGCTACCTTGGCGGCGGACCGATTGTGGTGATTTTCGGATCATCGGCGATCGCTTACTTTGGATTTATTAGCGACAGAACTATTGGCATCGTCAACACGTTTATGAGCGGCGGCGGCTTTCTTGATTTTTACATTGCGGCGCTTATCACAGGAAGTATCCTCGGTATGAATCGCAAATTGCTTATAAAAGCATTTTTTGGCTATATTCCCACGATTGTTGGCGCTGTCATTTTTTCGCTGGGGTTTGTATACATCTTCGGCGTTATCACTGGGTACGGCGGACTTAAGGCGCTGTTTTTTATTGGTATTCCTGTTATGGGCGGAGGAATGGGCGCGGGAGCTGTTCCCATGTCAAAAATGTATGCCGATTTCACGAACACATCCGCCGATTATTTCATGTCGGTGATGGTTCCTGGTATAGCTTTGGCTAACGCAATCGCCATTGTTATCGGCGGCTTGCTGGATACGCTTGGTAAGAAGTTTCCCAAGCTGACGGGGAACGGAAATCTTATGAAGGGCGTACTTCCTGCTGGGTCTTCTTTTGCAGATAAGGAAAACCCAAAATCAACTTTGGCTATTTCAGTGCAAACGCTTGGTGTTGGTCTTTTAATGGCGGTTACTTTTTTCTGTCTTGGCAGTATCATCGGCAAGTTTATTCCCGCCATTCACTCGTATGCGTGGATGATCATTATGGTTGCCGTTGTGAAAGTTTTCAACCTTCTGCCTGAAAAGCTTGAG
>Ga0131853_10007529_pt1 | contig 19738 bp, 12 predicted proteins | sample TergutLab28metaG_FD_92764 | JGI IMG/M metagenome (GOLD analysis project Ga0131853, IMG submission 92764) | Labiotermes labralis P1 segment gut microbial communities from Petit-Saut dam, French Guiana - Lab288 P1 (version 2) (version 2) | ecosystem: Host-associated > Arthropoda: Insects >... | reverse complement strand
GACAGTGCCATAGACCACACTGCAAACAAATCAAGGTGTTGTTTAGGGAGTTTTTTGGTGACAGAATAACAAGTAGACCTAACCCTTTTTTAGCAAGACAGTGCCATAGACCACACTGCAAACTAATCAAGGTGTTGTTTAGGGAGTTTTTTGGTGACAGAATAACAGCAGGATATTGTGGCCTGCTCATTTCCAAAATGTAAACCTGTGCAGTTTTCATTTGGGGACATGTTTTAGGATAAACTGTACGCTAATTCTCACACTGCATATGACCTGTCCATAACATTCATGGTGTGGTGGTAGATTTCACCAGCAGAAATTCAGCATGCACTGAACACATTTGTTAGATGTAAAGCATGCCTGCAAGCCAAAGAGAACTGCTTTCAGCATCTTTAAATATTGTCAGGAAAAACACAAACCACAATCACTGTACTAAAATGCACGGACCCCAAGTCATGGCAAGTTGAAATAGTGGCACGTAGTGACCATATGAGTCAGATACAATAAATAACCCTATACTTCACCAACTGCAGGGTTCAGTTCACCTGAAATGTCTCCTGCATGTCACAGTGACGAGGGTTGCAGCTTATCGACCACCAACTTGCACAGCATGTTACTAAAGTTATTTTGTGTCCCTACATAATCTGCAAATCTGGCAGTGAATTTTGCCTCCTCCCAAGAATGAACTGGCCAAAAGAAGTAGTTCAAGTAACTTCCTGTGTAGCTGATTAAGGACAGTATTTTTATGGCAACTGGTATAATGCAGTAGCCTCTGTAACTGGAATATTTATATATAATACCTGTATTCATCACACTGCTTCTTTCCGTGTGCACTTTATGGAGTCTGGCAGTATTGAGCCTTGTCTCATGCTCAGCAACCTACTTTAGAGTCATGGCCTAAAACAGAAATGTTTACTAAGAACAAAATTATCCCAATTATGAATGCTAATTTATTATGTCATCAAATAGGAGAACATGTTTCACATTGCATGCAGATTAAATTAATATTTTGAAAAAGTTTCCTTAAATACCTTCAGGCTGAAAATGGATCTTATTTTCACAAATGCCTGAACAGACCAGACTTTGGCATGATATCCTGAAACATTTTCAAGTGTCACTTAGGATCGCTATGCAAATAATTTACGAGTACAGGTGATGTTTACATGTTATGAAAATGAAATGAATAGAAATGCAGGCATTGTGTCCTCTACTCCAGAAGGAGACTTGCAGTCAGGACAGCCAGCCTCCTTCCTGTGTAAGACTGAGATAAGTGAGTTTTTCACTGTTCTGGGTTGTTGCACAATGTACGTCAGTAACTGCTGAACAATGTTTTGGACCACCCTATCAATTGGTCCCAAGGGTGGAGCAGTGCTTGCGTTGTAAGATGGGCCCTGATAAGCTGTCTCGAAATGTCGGTAAACAACTACCAATATATGATGCATAACAACCCACACTTGCAAAGACCTTGTCTGCACTGTGGTGGAAGCTTGAAAAATCACAAGACTGAGGTATGTTAGGCATGTTAAAACTCATCTAATCCTTTTTACCTGCCCGTTACACATACTCAAATATAGCAACTGGTCAGATTTTTGTGGCACTGTCACTACCTTTCCCTGTATAGCACCAAATGTTTGACTGTTGAATAATGGATTGGAAAGGATGTAGAGAGAAGCAGCTGATTTACTGTCCTGATATTTGCCTGACAACTGAGGAAAACCATTTGTTAGGATAGCATGAGCGCTACCGCATTTTCTGTAACATTTTGTCTAATATCTGCTGTTACAGTGTGATGTAAGTCTAGGTGGTCTACATAACCACGTTTCTACGTGAAGAATCATCTTCACTTATTGTTCACATTCTGTACTGTCCTGTGTAGCTTCACTGTTCATGTGTGCCTGGTCACCAGCACTCTCAGTGTTCACTTGTTCTTCTGCAGCTGCATTAATGGTACTTCCAGAATTGCTTGTTTCTTGCTCATTACTTGTATAAGTCCTTACTTTATCAGATGATACAGTTTTCAGAGCCCTGTCTAGCAATTCGTGTCGCATTCTGCGTAGTTCCATGGCGATGAAATGTTTCTGCTCATCACACTGTTTCTTTCGATGAGCAGTTTCTGGAGAGTCTGGTGGTACCAAGCCTTGTGTCATGCGGTAGTAGACTACCGTGGAATCATGATCCTTCATGGCTAATGTTATCCTAAAATAGCAACATATTTGGTTATTAAGGACAAAATCATTCCAGTAAATGAGTGTAATTTACCATCAAATAGAGGGCAATTTAAGTTACATGAGGGCTCCATGAATTTATTGATAAAGAGTAAAAGTTGTCACTGTGCACAACAGTGGAATAAGCTGTCATACAGCAAACACTGCCCATTATTAATGAGTTATCACACCACCTTCATTCTTGTGAAAAGAATAACTAGATGTCTGCAGGGAAATATGCTAGAGGGAGAAGTACAACAACTTGAGGCAGAGGTGACATATAAATATAGTGCATGCACTTCAGGGCCTTTCATCCTTCATTTGCTTGGGTGTTTTTACCTTTTGTACATGTTGTAAAATTCTAATTTGTCTCATGTGTATTGTTGCTAGTTTTAAGTTGTCTTGTGTGTAATTGTTGTTGGTTGGCCAGTGTATTGTTGTAGTTGTCTTGTGTGTACTGTTGTCATTTTATGTGTATTTGTTGTACTGTGTGTATATATATATAAACTTTAGATGCCGGACTGCTGGCTAGAAGTCAGTACTCAGAAGGTCCTGCGACCGGCCATCTCGACACAGGTTTTTCTTGGTTTCCCTGTGTCCATAAGCAAATGCTGAGATGGTTCCCAAAATTCCAAGTTGCCACTACATGCTTCTCATGTAGCCCTCCCGACTTAATCTAGTAGTAACCAATTTCATGTTTTGTTTACATGTAAAATAACCACTGCCACCGGGTAACAACCCAATTGCAGTAAATAAATATATTATTATATTATTATTATTATCAAGATGTCCCTCTTCATACAGCCTGACAATCAAAATATTACCTGAAGAGATAGTTAGCAGGTTCCTCCAAAAGCATGTATCATCTATCAAACTAGATGGTATCATATGACAAGACAGTCATCGTAACAGTAGTACTGTAACTTAGTGTTTTCCAAACTCTTTTGCTTTCAGGCCCCTTTTGGCCTCAACAAATAACCATGGATCTTCACAACCTTGCTTAGATAAATAAGGGTTTGGATGATAGGTATTCAAAATTAAAAATATATCTCAGAGCTGATTTTAGGTAGATAATAATACATATCAGTAGCAAACATAACAATATGTTACATGGTTTGAGCGTAATTAAAATCAGTGTCACTCACTTTATGGGTATCCTGTCATACAAAATAAATGTATTGATTAAACAAGTTCCCCGATTATTTTTAACAAAACATCATTCCCTTAATTAAAATAGTAAGTTTCAAAGTAGCCATTATAAAAATTTATCCACAGATCCCTTGGGAGCACACTTTGGGAACCACTGCCTTAATTGAGTATCAATCGAGGTGGTTAATGCATGCTCTGCCCTCGCATCCGCTACATTTTATTTTAAAAAAAACTTACACCTATTACATTCTGTCTCAATTATTACCCTTTCTTATCTTCATCAGTGCAAAGTGTATCTTGCACTTTCTGTATCCATGCAGGAGTGATTTCAGAAACAGATGACAGTGGCAGAAATATCTCACTTCTTGAGCCTGAGTGTGAATCTCTCCCTGTTTTCCCCACCAGGTACAGCATATCCAGTTCGTGACTGTACAAGTACTGGACATCTTGCATTGCCTGAACTAAAGAACAGGAACATACACAGACAATTGTTCTGTACAGTTTTGGTCCTGCAACAGCTCTAAATAATCTGAACACTAGGATCACATCTTCACAGGGTGGAGACAGATCAGACCAGACCACATAAGATGATTCTGTTTGGAATTCTTGTAATAGAATAAAATGCTGGTGATACACCTGTGTAAATCATAGCCAGGCAAAATAGGCTTGTCTTGTTTTGTCTGGAGCAGTGCCTTGTGTGCAGTTCTTTGCCAGTCAGGAGAGCAGCTGACAGGAAAAGTTCATGCTTTTGACACTGAATGCTGCAGGATGAATTGTGTAACAGCCACAATACAAAGAGCAGCAACACAATGTCCAGAAGATGTGGGAAAGTGTCAGGAAGGAGACAACATGTGAAGGTAATTACTGCCTTGAGATCTGAGATTCTTACAGCAGTGCTGATGAATATTCAAGTCTTCTGGGATGTTACACTATGTAGAATGGTTAATAGTTGCAAGTGTTTCAACAAAGCATACTGCCTCCATCTTCAAAGACTAGCAATCCACAAAGAGTATTAAATCCTGAAGATATACATCATACATTCTCCTAAACCATCTGCAGCTATTCTACAGGTCACATACTGTAATGGCCCAGAAAATTCACTTCATAATTGTTATTATTGAATTACAAAATAATTTGTTCATTGACCCATATCTTGACTCAAACCCAAGTACAGATGTGATGAACTGCCAAATTCTTAATTCTTTAATTTATGGGATGAATCCAGAGGTGTATATTTCTCCGTTTGTTGCCATCACCATTTGACTGTTGCAAAAAGTGCAGACAGTATATGCTGGAAGAAATGTGACACCAGACTGGCCTTTGCAACTGCCTGACCTGGATCATCTTGAGTGAAGTTGACTGCAGCTTCTGCATTGCTTGTGTGGGCTTGTCTGGTCTGATATGATCTGCTTTAGTGAATACACATCCTTAAAGACAAGTGAATTGTCCATTAGGCCTCCACTGCTAATCCCTAACATAAGTATAGGGAACTCTTACTTCCATTTCATTTACATACATAAGACTAATACAGTGATGACGCACAAAACGTCTCAATGTCAAGTGAGATTTAAATATTGTAAAGCTGATTGGTTCTCTCCACCACTTAATAACACCTATGTATTTATGTTGTGACAGTAGTACCTGATTTTAAGGGTGGATCTGTCTGACAGTATGAAGCAAGTTACGCTTATACAGATACATCGGTTATCACATGTTATACCAAATGCCTACGGTATATTTAAGTAAAGTGTGATAAGAAATAAAGTTGCTCTTGCCTTGTGTGAGTAATCCAAGTGCTGCAGTTAGTGTAAGAACTCTGTGTACACAGAATTTTCTACAGGCCCTAATGAAGATGCTGAATGGCCTGACCATCAACTTATATGCATATAATACTCCTTGTACTCTTAAAAAATCTTAATAATTTGTTGCAAAAATGGCAAAATAAGGAGGATCAGGGGGAACTGAATAGAGTATGGTCAGAATAGTATTACATGGATCAGTCATAAATATTCAATCTAACCCTTAGTACAGAAGCCAGTTACAACACTCATACATACTTATTACATTTACATACATTTATTCATTAACATTTTGCCCCTGTTATATGAGTTGAACTGTACCTATGCTCCCCCTATGAGCCCTCACAGCATGGACAGAGATGACCTTAACTTTTACCTTTACTTCAAACCAACCTTCTCAATGTTTTAACAAATGACTTACAGAACGTCACATAACAGTATTCAAAGTATGTGAATTACAACAGAAGAAAACATTGCATCTTGTGATGGTTAGGGTAAGAGTGTTAATTTTATAAATACAAATTTTAGGGGGCCTGGGTCTGAATCACCATTCTAGAAACTTCACTCAGGTTTGGTTGTCATTTCAGAAAAAAGAATGTAACAGGTGCCTGAGTTCACTGTTTTAATCTTTGGGACAAATTTCATGTGAAAACTTGGAGCCATTTTACCATTATGTCTGAACTAATTACCTAAATATATGGCATTGGAACAGACAAAAAGATGACAATACCGGGGTGCTGATAAGTCGTTAGCCTGACCAGGAAGGAAACAAGCTCGGAAGCATGTCAGGGACGCACGTGATTTCAACAACATTGAGACACGACCTGTCAACAAGTTTTTTCCCTGCAAGGCAAGGCGCCAAAGGAAATTCAGGCAATTCTGACAGAAACATTAGCTTGTTTCCTTCCTGGTCGGGCTAAGGACTTATCAGCACCCCTGGATATGTAAGCATTCTGAATAGTTTTGTTACTTAATCTTCGCAACCATCACAGATGTCACAGTACCTATCACTGGTGGCAAATGTGCAAGGTTTTGGCTCAGGCATGCATATTATAACAAAACTGCCTCCCATATTCAGGGGCTGTTCCCATGTTTTACCTACTAATACTTGCATTGCATACACAGTGCCTTAATATCACGCACCTTCACAAAGGTCCATATAAACCTGGAAAGCAATTCCGACACTAAACTGATTTCTACATCCCAAATTGATCATGTCTTTTTGCTGAAATCATAAATACATTTTTTAAGTGACACATCGCCATTGTGCAAGTCAGTCTACATATTTATTAAATATATTGTCATGCAACAACACCATCAATAATTTACAAAGGTTACTGGTTTTGGTCTTCTGTTCAGGCCATCATCAGACTATGCATCATTTTGAATTACAGAAAAACCATACAATCATCTTAATATAAAATGAGCAGCAATCTCATTCCCTTTACATAGATATTGATAAAACTATTAATACATTATGAAGTGGGTGAAACAAACAATGTATAATAAACACAGAGGGTAGGCAGTTTAAAAGATTTTATGTATGAATGTTGCACACTGCAGCTTCCTTCACAGTCCTGAAACTGGTAATGCACATCCAGACAAATAGGGGCATGGAAATAAGTACTTCAGAAAATAGGCAATGTTCTCACACTAACCTATCGTATTCTTCAGGACACACTACCAGTTTCAGGACTGCAATAGACGCTGCCTACCCTCCTTATTTATAATACCACTTGTTTTCTATTATAAATTTTTTGTTTCACCCACTTTATAATGTTAATAGTTTCATCAATACCTATGTAAAGTGAATGAAATATCTTCCCATTTTATATTGATTGTATGGTTTTCCATAATTCAAAATGATGCATGGTCTGAGGAGGGCCTGAACAGAAGACCGAAACTAGTAACCATTGTAAATTATTGATGGTGTTGTTGTAAGACACTATCTTTCCCAAATACAACTTTTGGAATTGGCCAACACGAGGTTATGTTCACATTAAAAAAAATCCATTTACACATGGATCTACGTACAACTGGGTGAATTTGATCACTAGCCATGTTTTAATATATATTCCTGTCAATAAATATAAACGCCTGACGTATTAAAGTCTAAGATACAATCTTGGCATCATTTTCTTTGCCAGCATATAACAACCCTACTACAGCAAAACCACTTCTTATTTAAACTAGGTAATCTGTGCTTATTACCACTGATACCACAGATATCGTAACCTATGACTTCAGGCAGACATGTTAAACGGAACAATCAACAGACGGGCACCAATTTCCTTTTCCGTGAAGTGGCGATTTTGAACTCCGATGAGATATTGACACTTTTAAATTATACAGTTATAATATTCGAAGTCCAAAACTGTGCTGTTTTTGCACCACACGCATAGAAAAAGTCTCAAAGAAGGTTACTTAGTTACTTCAGTTATCACAATGTTGCACGGTCCAACAAACATCAAATTCGTAATATCTGGTTCGTTTATTTCCTTCATATCTCCACATTTGGTATCCCTGCACCATGAGTAGCCAATGAAATGATAGCGAATGCAATGTTTTTTTTTTAATATTGCGCCAAGCGGATTCGTAGTTTTAAAATACGCACAGTTTATAATATATTAGCATGACTTCTCAAAATGAGTCATTTTTCGACTTGGTGGAGAAACTGGCAGAATGGTCAACACAAGACGTTGAAGAACATCTTGTAGACACACTGCCTGTGCTTTTGATATCCTTTGCATGCCGTTCCGCTACATTTTGGAAGTTAGGTATATGAGGTTTTACTTTTCGTGTTTTCTTAATTCATGTCTCCCTTAACTGAAGTTACAGAATATTAGAATGTCCAGATCAAAAGGCATTGTCACTTCAAGCTGTACAGGCTCTTTTGAACAAGTGTTTGCCATGTATCCCTGTGAATGATGTTGAAGATAAACTGTTTCAGTATGTCTTGCCGTCTACAATGCAGCTATTTAACGAGGTAATTTATTTTTTCAATTTATTGAATTGTTTTAATATGTGCAAATGTACAACGAAGCTGATACTTGTGTATGGTTTTGTTCATAATACAGCTTTGCTGATCATATTCTTCAATTTTTGAGCCAAAAATTGTGTTACAATCTTACAAATAAACCACAATTCTGCCTTTTTAACGTGAAATCAATTTATTATTACCACAGACGGCTAACAGGTTGGAAACGAACCATGTAAGAATGCCATAGCACCAATCGAGAACATTGCAAATGTAAGGTCTTATATCATTTAACATTCCTGTTATTTTGAAACAATAAAGTACAGTTGACAAGTGTGTGAGAGTCCTAGTCTAGTAATTCAACTTTTGTTTCATATTGGGAGCACCTGTTTTTGGATGTTTTGGTATGGAGATCGGCTGTTATGATAGGTGTTTTGCGGTGTTCTTCATTCCAGGTGAATGCCAGTGTATTACTTAAAATTAGTCCACAAATGCTTCATTGCACATTTTTTTAATTCCTTATTAACTTATCATCCATTGCTGTAGTGTTTGAACTGTTCATAGCAACAAAGCAGTGCTTTATAAGATTTGTTATGAGCTGTGCATTAACTCTGATTATTTAATTTTGTAAGCTTTATTTCAGGCCTTAGAGGGAATTCATATCAGGTTACAGGATGCACAGGACCCACAAAATGATGATTTGGAGAGTTTGAATGGCTTACTTCAGGTACTGTATTTATAATAAGTCTCTACACTCTGCACAATATTCAAACCAGGCAAAAGTGAGCGTCAGAGCCATCCTGAGTATATACAAATTAGCAGTGTGACATTTCTTTGGTAATTTGGAAGTATATACATTTCTCCTTTCACCAGTACCTTAAAAGGCTCTTATCTGTGTATGGGAAGCAACACTATTTGCTAATATGTGTACCTTATTTTGTGGCCTGGTACTTATATAGGTGTAATTTAAGCCTTACTGAATGAGGTTTTCCAATATAGAGAATGACTGTAATGTATTTGACAGCTGCTGAGGTAAGTAAGCAAAGTATTAAAAAAGCTTAGTGTCTGCCTCTGTGACCCAATTTTGCAAGCTTGTAATTTGTTACTTGTTTGTTTGGTATCATGCCATATTCATTACTGTAATGAGATGACATAAGGTGGAGACTTCAGAGCCATATTGATGAGGCTGCTATTCCTTGTTTCATTTTATGTAAAATGATCCTTTCTGAAAAATTAGATTTCATTTTGTCTGTGTCACACAACACAAAACAATGGATGAATGGGGCATTGATGGTGACAAAAACATGGTACCGTCCTACAAGAGTACATAGCTACCCAGTGTATGGTGACATAAGCAAGTCTTGGTATATTCATAAAACAATATGTAATTGGTCAGTGGGAATACACATAGGCAGAAGTACCCATTTTTAGGGGTATTTGCATACTTAGTGAAAAGGATCTATTAGCTTCATCATGTGTGTCAGTGTGTCCATCTATCTGCCCACACGTATCACTGGACACATTTTTGTGAAATTTGATATTTACAAATATTTGTCAATCCACATTTGGTTAAAATCAGACAACAGTATCAGGTACTTAACATTAAGACCCACATATGTACATATTGTGGACAGCAGTACAACATATTTTGTAGCTTGACAACAGTGCAAAGGATACCCATTTCTGAATTTCCATGGTTTTATATTATTGACAGCTACATTTATGTCAACAGTACAAAGGGAACACATTGTTTCATTTCCTTAACAACAGTGGTTACCTGAATGTGCCACAGTGTTAACATTAATATGTATGCAGCCTACCTTGTTTGCCTGGATTATTGTTTAATTCTGTGTCAGTATCACAATACATAGAGCTTCTTAAGAAGCTAATATTTCCTCAGCTAGTCAAGAAAATGCCTGCATTTTGTGGAACCTGGAAGTTGATTGCCACATTCACAGGAACCTTGAACCTTTCCTGAGCCAGATGAATCCAGTCAACATCATCCTATCCTGTTTCCTTAAGGTTCATTTTAATATACAAAAAAATATATTATCCTGGCAGGGGCATTTCAAGAAGTGTTCCAACCAACTCTGGGGCCCACAGCCTCCTATTCAATGAATACTGGGACTCTTCCCCAGTGGTAAAGCTATGATGTTGACTGCCCACCTCTATCTACTTGTTGACATTAAGAATGAGTAGAACTATGCCTCTGCTCCCTTTATGTGCTTTCATGGTGTGGGCAGGAATATCTTTACTTCTGTACTATGCCCCCATTTATGTCTAGGCCTCCCAAGCTGTCTCTTTCTGTCATGTTTCCCCACCAAAACCCTATATGCACTTATTCTCTCCCCAATATATGCTACATCACATTCTTCTTGATTTCATCACTTTGATAACATTTGGTGGGGAGTACAAATCAGGAAGCTATTCAGTATTTGGTTTTCTCCAGCCTTCTGTTACTTCTTTCCTTTTAGGCCCACCTATCTTCCTCAGGACCCTATTTTTGAATGCCTTCAGCCTATGTTCTTCCCTAAATATTAGAAACAAAGTTTCACACCCGTAACACAACGGACACAATTACAGCATATTATATTTTATATTAGATGTATTGTATTGTTATATTTTAACATTAAAAATGGGAAGTTAAAATTTGTTCCTGCGATTAAAAAGAATTTGGAAAGATAATTCAAATTGCATCCAAAAAACGCACTGCTGTACTTGCACCCTGCTCCAGCAGCTGGAGCTGCCATACATCTTGGCAAGAGCACAGAATAAATTTCATATCTTTGGATGGTTTGTATTAGGTTCACTGCAGGAAATGGAAAACAGGCAGAAACTAAAGAATAAAGTTAATTTTTGTATATATGAAAAAATTGCAATAATAAGTAAACAGTTTCATGATATCAGTACTTTCTACCCTGAAGATGTAGGACCTTCCAGACCATACACAGTCACCTTCCAGACTTCACAGTGTCATATTCCATAGACAGTCTGTACATCTTTGGTTTAGTATTAAAATTTCTTTCTTTACTGTGTAAGTATGAAAATGTCTGTTGTACAGATATGTATTGAGTTGCTGACTTGCGTTGACAACACATTGCTTTATATAGTGGGGAATGGAAAAGTAGAAGCAGCATTGGTTCCCAGTGTTCCAAAAATAACACTGTCCATCCTCTTTGAAGCCTTCAAACACTGCAAAGAAAGGTAAGGAAAAGTATGATCTAAATGCGATTCTACCAGCTTAATTCTATTGTGTGTGACTGTGTATAGTGTAAAATTGGTGATTGTATGACACAACATTCAAGATTCTTTTGGGCTTTGTCTACTGTTGTGAACTGAACAGGTGGAGAAATATGGCTAATTGCCTGGGTGGGGCACATGCTGCCATTTCTCTCTTTTCTACATTGTTCATATCACATCTGGGCCCACCCAGTCTCTTGTCTGATGGGATCAGTCTTCCTTCTTGCTAGCTCTCCACTTATCTCCATGTAATGTCATAGTTATTGTGTACAGTGGTGGTATACTTCCATTTCCTCATACATCTTGATGGTATAATTCTTAACTGAGCACAGATACAACTAACCTTAGCCCAGCTTCTTTTATAAAAAGTGCTGTTTTTGAAAATAAGCAATCTAGAAACAAGTTGAATTTTGAGATTTGAGGCTATCATATTAGGATTATGAAGATTAGTATCTTCTGGAATATGATACTATATAATGCTGGTCGATACACACTGCTGTTTTGTGACATCTCCATGATCAGTGCACCTGTGTTTACCCTGATGATGCAGGCAGCAGGTTTCTCAGAAACACTTTGTTTGTCCCAGAAACCAGTAACTTTAGTGGTAGTTTTTATGTTAAGAAACTGGGATGATGGATGCAGTCATGAGGAGTGTTCGTAATGATATGTAAATTTACCCTTTAATTTCTGCTTTTTTGTGTACAAGACTAACATTCATTGATAGATTTTTACTTTTGTAGGAAGGCATGCTGCGTTCAATTTATGATTCCACAGGGTTTGCAGTATGATGCAGTGGCTTGCATCATACTTCATCTGCTAGTAGTCAAGAATATTAATTAAAATCAGCTGCTTTGAAATTGATGTGTTAATGCTATTATGCAGCAGAACTTCCATGTTTGTGGGTTTGCCTATCACAGTTTCACTTACCTGTGGAAGAATTGTTGTGGCAACCCTTTAGCATTGTGGTGTGGGTCCCTCACTCAGAGTTATACTTGCGTAGGTGCACAGCAGAATACCTGAGAGGCCACATCTACCTGCCTGTCTCATTCAGTAGCTACCTTTTTATATATTATGCAATATGAAATGTACTTTTACCAGTGGCATAGGTAATTGGTCACCTTCCCCCCCCCCTCCCTCCAAGAGGATCAATAATCCAGGGGCCCTTGATAATTATTGTTGAAGTTACTCCCATAGCTAATTACAGGAATCTAGAATACTGCCTTCAATCAGAATGGAGTCCGTTCCAAATTAACTCTTAACGTTTTAAAGTTGTTCATTCCGTGCTTTTTTTGTATCAAAGAACACAGTTTACTACATGAACTAAATGTACAGTCTTAAGTAATACAGATAATAAAGAAACATCTCCAGCATGTTTCAGTACAAGTTTACCATCTTCAGGTAAACCAAATGCCAGTTTTAAAATGCCATTTGCTACTGGAAAACTGTTATTTTATCAGGTTCTTTGGTCTGTAGCAGCTTCGTTGTTGACATTAATTAAATATGAAAGGTATAGTTTTACAGATTTTTGAAAAACTTATGTGTCTTGCATCAGAGCGTAGTTTCTACTGGCTGTGATACAAGACACATCACAAATACTGGGACCTGATTCATTTTGAATTGAGATATGCACTAGAGAACAAAACATATAGTGCCACATGACTAGAGGCTTCCATGGCTAAACACAACAGTAATAATTTCTTCTGTATATGTAACAAATTTAATGATGTTAGAAATTGTTTAACCATATTTTAACATAAGTTTTATATAAATCTGTAGAGTTGTACCTTTTATACATAATTAATGTCAGCAATGAAGCTGATACAGACCGAAGAACCTGATAAATAGCAGCATGCCAGTGGCATTTGGTTTCTTAAAAAACGGCATTTTGTTCTCCCTGAAGATGGTACACTTGTACCTAAACATGGTGGAGATGTGCCTTTAATATTTGTATTAATTAAGATTGTGCATTTAGTTCATGTAATAAATGGTGTAGTTTCAACTCAACAATTTTTGTATTTCAGTCCTCCCCCCTCCCCCCCAACATATAGCCCCCTCCCCCAACCTATAGCCCCCTCCCCTCCAACATATAGCCCCCCCTCCTCCCAGGATCTGCACGGGTCTTAGCTACACAACCAACTTTGTACTTTTCACAGTATTTAGGATTAATTATTGCTGTAATGTTTTAATTATGTCTGTAAAGGATGACGTATGTGTTGATAAAGGGTCTCGATAAAACAAAAAAGGAAAAACAATGTCCCTGTTAAAGAAAGTGGAGGTGTTGGATAAGTTTGATGGGGGACTGATCATTTCTGCAGTCAGATGCTATTATATGCCTTTTTGATATAAACAAACTGGTGAGTTGTTTCATCAAGAAGAATAAAACAAGGTCAGGAGAAGCATTAAGCCCAGTGCTGCACTGAGTAGGGCTGAAAGATGAGACACATGTATGGTTACAGTCAGTGGAGTTGTGGTGAGGGAGAAGACCTTGCCAGTAAAGGCTGGTTTGAAAATCATGTGTAAAATCCAAGAAGCTAGCATTCAAGGTCCTCCTTGTCCTTGATAATGCTTCAGGGAATTTGCAGGATCTTGGATTCGCCCCTCCAAATGTCCACGTTTAGTGTCCAGTGTCACCACCTCACTCCTGCAGCTGCTGAACCATGGAATTGTCACAACATTTAAGACCTATTACACTTGCTACACCTTCAGCTGTGTCTTGGATACAAGTGATTTGGAGACCTTTTCTTAGCATCAGTTGATGGTGGAAATCATACAGCACAGCTGAATGAATAGCACACATAAATGTCTGTGACTCGTTGCTGGAAGAAGCTTTGGCCTGAAGCAGTTAGTGGCTTTGAGGATTTCACAACAAGTAGAATGTAATAAGGAATATCTGCATGTTATTCCGTTAATTTCCAGGCCAGGTATATCCAAATTTTCAGGAGGCTGATGCCTGTGAAGTTCTTGACTATCATATTGCTGAGTTAACTGAAGAGGATCTTGAAAAACTGACGTGACTCAGTCAACCAGAAGATTAGGAGTCTTATGCTGTTATGGAGATACCACAGCTGATTACCAGTGCTCTGTAAAAAAGGCCTTCAGATGGCAGATTATATAGTCAGTAGTGGGTTTTTTTTTTTTGGTGGTGACTTGGATTGATGCCTGAAATTTAAATAAAAGTTGGGGGCTGTCTAAGCAACACACAGGGAGGTATTTTAAGGACATGCTGATGAAGGCAAAAGAATGAAAATTACCTGTTTCTTCTCTCAGTCTTTAGTTTTCCCTTTGCCATGCAGTCTTTGCGTTTCAAACATCCTGACAACTTGAAATCAGCACGACTGATGTCATTCCAGTTAACACATGCACGTGCACACACACACACACACAAGCTTTCATGTTCAGTATTTATTAATTTGCATATTATTGTAATTCACGTGCCTTCAATTCCCCTTAACCAATTTTTCCCATTAGGTCTTAACTTCTTGCATCACGGTTTTACTGTTAAACGGATTTTTTAAGATTGTACCCCACCATCATAGCACTGAGGATGTTAACCTAAAAGCATGAACATTTTCATAAGTCTGCCTTTGCTTTAGTAAACCATAACTGTTAGTAGTTTCAAGAAAGCTGGATTTTGTTTTAAGTCAATTAATTGTGTTGTGTTTCAGTGAGAATGTGTATGGGGCCTTGTTCCAAGCTGTTAGTGATGTTGTAACAGCACTGTTCCAGAAGAGCAGTGAGTTGCAGCTGCATTTTCTGGAAGTTGTTTCAGAGAATCTAGAGTTCAAATGCATGTATGAGGATGAACTGGTTCAACTTACGGAAAGTAAGTTATCTTTATGGCTACGTTTTTCTCCACCTCACGACATTAACTTGTTGAATGCCATCATTGTTTTTGATCAATCAGATGAGACTCATGTCACTTTTATACTACTGTGAACTATCACAGACGCTTGCAGTGCCCACAGGCCACAGAAAATTGCATGTAGTCTGTGGACATTTGGCAGTTCTGTCAAAATATACCCACACATGATACAGAGGAATACAGATATCCTCCATGGCATCCTGGCAGCAAGGGAAATGGTCTGCATCAGATACCAGTTTCAACTGTGGCAGTCAGGTTATTAGAATCTTATTTCAAATAGATGTGAAATAATGTAGGTTTTATTTGGGGTGAATACTAAATTGAAGGAACGGGAACTTAAAAGTAAGGAGACAGTGAGCCAGTCTGAATGTTTTGGAGAAGTAAAAAATCATATGCCCTTCCCAGAATTCAAACCCAGGCTGTCCTGCTTGTGACATAGTTGCTATACTGAGTACGCTACTCCAGCCCCTAAAAAAGTAATTAATAAATGAATGAAACCCACAGGTTTAATTAGAACTTATTAACCTGCTTATTCTGTTAGCATGTGTGTCAAGAGGGAAATGTGTATTCTTCACTGAAAGACCAAGGCTGTAATAAAATGTTAGCCGGCCAAGTCTATTGCTTACCTTAGGCAGCAGTAATAGATGAGTATGGAGCAACAGTGGAATGAAGGTTAGCAAAGGAAAACTAGAAACACACTGAAAAATTGCTCCATTTTCACTTTATTATGTACCACAGATCTCACATCATGTTAACCAGGATTGAACGTGAGGCTTGTGCAACACTAGGTACATGAGTGCACTGTTTACAAAAGCTGAATAAGATTAATTCAAGAAGGACTAAAAAAAATATTGATCAGACTTAGCTCACTGCTCAGGACAACTTGCTGATATGGCTGTTTGGAATCACTTTTCCAAAAAAAATAAATAAGTGCATGACATGTACTATCATGCAATTGCATTGCAACTGAAATGTATGCAGATGTAACAGATAAGAACAATGAAGTGATAAAAACAGATGGGTAGTCATGTAAATGCAGCTGGTTGACACAGAACACAGGGTATGAATATGTGTTGAGGGGTCAGGGACATAATATAGAATGACTCAGAAGAAACATAGGTTTCTCATACCAGAATGTTGACAGCCTACGTTGTGAGATATGTGCAGACTGTCTCTCACCTGCCACCTTAGGAGAGGCTTGAGGGAGAAATGTTATGATCTAGCAACAATCGAGTTATTTTCCCAGTGAGGAGGAATCATTCAGATTTCGGATCACAGGACCTAGCAACAAGCAATTACCATGAGCCCTCAGATGTGGCTGACTCTGGTGACATCCAAAGTTTACAGAGATGCAGAACAATAATAGTATCATGAATCATTTCCTCCATTCAGCACTTCTTAATTCCCGGGTTTAAATACCATCCACCTGCTACTAGATGTCTTAAAACACTTTCATATTGAAAAAACAATAATGGCACAAGGTCTGGATGGTGGTTGTTAGTACATACCAGTAATTGCTTACTGATATTCCATGTTTACTAAGGCAGAAAAGGGACCATAGTCAAATTTCTGGTATAGGGGTGTACAAATTAGAGGACAGAACTTTTACAAGTAGTATTACATCTTTAATTTCTTAAAAAATACTATTATTACTGTGTTTATGTTTTAGTTATTTAGTGCTACTTTGTGTAGTGCACTTTCATTTAAATGCTGCTGCAGTTCATACTCATGGGTGGTACTCCTGTGTCATGTTTGGGATATGCCAACATTGTGTTCTGGCTGGTTGTCTGGAACCAAGCTGTTTGGGCTAGTGTCTTGTAATAGTAACAAATTCTTAAACCTTTAACAATTCAGCCATTTGAATTAAAAATATGTGGAAATATGCAATACTACAAGATTCTCAAATGTTTATTGTTATGTTTTATAAAGTGATTATGGGTATTTTAATATGTCCCATCTTACATGCATTAATCAGATCCATAGTATATAAATAACCAACAAAATTATAATATTTCATTTTTATGTAGTGACCGTGACACATTTAACCACATTTGTACCTTTGTATTCTTGTAATAATGACATCATCCTGAAGATGGCTGCAGTAGTGGCCGAAACATGTTGGCAAGAAAATTGTGAATGAAATACATCATAAACATTGTAGTGCATTTTGTTGGTTGTTTATGTAATATGGGGTATGGGTACTCCACAAGATTTCTTGCCCTTAGAAAGAGAGGTTGAGTGAGAGTATATGTGGATTTTAACATGAGCATGTGAGTGTGTGTGTGTGTGCTTAAACACATACCAAACATAGGTGCTGTTTTTGGAAAGAGAGGTGCCAGTACTATGATGCAGGTATTGCCAGACATTTCTGGGTGACAAATGACTTGAAAAAGTCTAGAATTGTGGGAAACACAGTGTGAATCAGCTGGAAGGAAAGTGATACAAATTGAAGTACCTTGATTATAAACAGCTATGTTGCAACATGGTTATTTCACACACTGTTTCACAGAAGACTAATGCATAATAACTTTTCTCGTAGAATATGCCTGAACAACCCCTAAATTAACATGTTGCCTGAATACATCCTGAACATTTAATATATATATGGACAGAGCTCATAGGTCGGAATTACTGTGCACTTTTTATAATCATTTGACAACTGAGAAATTATTTATAAGCTTTCTACAGTTCTCTGGGGCATATGGTTGGTGATTCATACAATAATTTGTTGGGGAAGCATATTTTTAAGATGTTATAAAAAACCAACCTTTTAAATATTGAATCGCACATATTTTTTGAACAAAATGAACTAATAAAACTGTTCTTTACTTTAAGACGTATCTTTTGTTTTCTGTGGAAAGATACCAGAATGGTGTTTTGGTTTATGCCACCAGAAAATGTTCCTGTGTATGTGTGTGTGTGTGTGTGTGTGTGTGTGTGTGCATGTGCTGCAAATAATTCCAAAATTATATTTAGTTCCTTTGAAGGCATTCTGTTTAGTGATCTTATTTTTAATGAATTACATATATATTGAATTAGTTTTGTTAAAATTTAAAGTGTATAGTGAATTGTTATTTTTACCAAACTTTTTAGAGATAAGGCTTTTTATATTTTCTTCCACGTGTTTTTCTTAATAATATTCTGCTTTATTTCTAACTTTCTAATATACTGTGCCATACTTTCTTTCTGTCAGTACTAGATGTACTGGGACAGATTGGCCAGCTGGTGGTAGGCTTGGATATGAAAACCATGGCTGAGCAGTGGAAAGGTTATGCCCGTCTGGCTTTTCAGTATGTTGAACATTTGAAACCTCGACTTGATGTGGCAGGACCTCTGCAGTTCCTGGCTACCCATATCTCACATAATCTTGAAAGAGTTATAGAAATGGTAAGTATTACAGTGTAATTCTCAATCTGTGGTATTGTCAGCATCTATTTCTATCAAAAGTGTCAATCAGCATGTTTCAGAAACTGCAAATTAATTTTAAAATGTGCAAGAGATGGCAAAATTGTGCTGACTAGACCTACTGACATAAGTGTGGTAGAATTATTAAGTTTAAAGTATATTTGGGCTTTTTACTCTGTGTTTTTTGTTTAACAAGCACATCTTACAAGTCTTTTATGTTTTTGTTGTCATGTTCAGAGGACATGAAGACATTCCTACTCTGTTGGGACCCTAGATTGTGCTATTTCATAGTCTGGACCAGGGTTTTTTATACCAAATAGCTGGGGATGTCAGGGGGTGGGGGACAAAATGTAGACAAATGGCCTTAAACACAGTGCCATACAATCAAATAATTGTAAGTGTACTGTAGAATTAGAAGATGAACTCTTCTCCTCACCTGCACCTGTGCATATAATGAACACATTATGAGAGGTCTTGGCTATCCATATGTTTCATATTCAAAACTCCTGAGAGAATTTCAGTGAAATTCTGTTTTGGAGTCCAAGTTTAACCCTTGAAGTGCTGAATTATTAAATGGCTCTCTACTGCCCATTATGTTCATTCCTTCTGTTGTATTATTGATTCTGTAAAGCACACATCTTACACATTTTGTCTTTCTTTTTGTTTATCAGTCTGGTTGAGATGCCTCGTAGATGTCTTTATTTCATCTGTGTATGTGTATACACTGCTCACACATTTTATAGAGCTACCCTTCTTCCTACTGGTGTTTCAGAGTGTGTTATTTCTCAAGATTTGAGTGCATGAGTAATACAACATGACAGAATCTACAGTCGTATGAGATCAGGCTTTGTGTCCTTTGAGAGGAACACACTAGATGGTTTCTAACTGGTTTCTTCTGCTTTTGACTTTATCGTTTCTGTTGTCACATTTCTGTACAAGAAATCAACCCTACTATCACTTTCAGTATATGCTCCACTTATCATTTTTATTCCTGTAAAATTTTGGGTCAAACTCATTCCTTTGTTTTCACCGCATAACATCCTTCACATCCACATCCCCCCCCGCCCACCACAACCACTACACTCACATATAATCTTCCATT
>Ga0131853_10007525_pt1 | contig 19745 bp, 6 predicted proteins | sample TergutLab28metaG_FD_92764 | JGI IMG/M metagenome (GOLD analysis project Ga0131853, IMG submission 92764) | Labiotermes labralis P1 segment gut microbial communities from Petit-Saut dam, French Guiana - Lab288 P1 (version 2) (version 2) | ecosystem: Host-associated > Arthropoda: Insects >... | reverse complement strand
TTTTTGTTTTTTGTTTTTGGCTTTTAAAATTTTTTTTTTTTTTTTTTTTTTTTTTTTAATTTTGATATTTATTGACATTAACTGTAAAATGTGAAATGCAGTCAAGCCCCAATATAATGCCACTGTTTGCCAGTGTTTGTGATGGTATATTGAGGGTGACAGGAAATCATAATACTGTATAAATAGGGAATTAATGTTAACAGACATTCACTGGCACAAAGTGAAGGAATCTGCTATCAAGGGGTGCTATATCTATGTTTGTCTGCATGTAATTTTGTTATGATAATATCACAGTAACGTATGGTCAGTCATAAATAAACAATTGTTCACGTTTTCGCTGTTGACACTTTTAATATAAGTTACACAGCTTATTGTTATCTTTTTAAAATAGAAGTTTGGTAATTACCCGATCAGTATGGATTTGTATCCCAGCATACTTTAATTTCTGTTTAACGGTGCTGTGACAACCTCAAATTGCACTCACAATTCTTTGCTAAAAGCTGAAGTACAGTTCCTGCTGTTAGTTGTTTATTCTCTACAGTTCCATACATGTGATGCTGCTGCCCGTGTAGTCATTAGAAAATACATTAGTTGATAAGTCTAAATACATATTTCAGTAGACGTCCATGAGCCCAGAAATGATGAACTCACTTCTTAATAACTGTGATATAATGTGTGAAAAGTTTGTCAATATTAATGTACTAATTCTCTATGCATAACTGAATGTAGTTATGCAGTAACATGGGCATTATTTATCTGCTGCATTATTATTGTTATTATATGTTTTGAATTTCTAAATTGTTGGCAGCACTGTTTATTTGCCTCATGTCAGTGTGTACCACATCATTGCTGTGTAGTTTATTGGTTAATTTTTGGCTGCAATAGGTAATATTTTAATCATACTTTGTTCGTAATTAGTAACGGATAGTGATTAGTGTTATGAATTATTTCATTTCTAAATGTTATGCAGCTCCATGACAAATGTTCAGGTTTTTGCTGCCTGTTGTCTCACTGTTCAACATATTACTTCATATGTGATATAGGGTTATATTCCAGAACGTTTTAATTCTTCAATAACACCAGTACGAAAACCTCAGATCTCACAAATGACAACTGTAAGAAGAGAATAGAACTGAATTTAATTAAGAAGCATTACAAATTTGTAAAACAGTATGTTAAGAAAAAGTATTTCAGTTTGATGATAGTATCAGATTTTGGGTGAGTATGATATAGCTGTATGATGAGTTAATAGTAGGTATGATGAAGTCACTGTGTGGGAATGGTGCAATGTTGTTCCAAAATATAGAAAAGTATTCCTCCAAAGGTGATGGCATTTGCAGTTGAAACATGCAGGACAAAGTTCTGCAAAATAAAACAAACAAATTTGACTGTCTGGGTATACAAACCTTCAAAATGTTCTGGAACCCAAGCAGATATAGCAACATTCGTGGATAGGCTGGAACATGCATGCTTCATATGTATGTGTGGAATATTTGTGTGGAATATTTCAATTGCCGTTAATCGAAGAACAGCACAAAGCTTGGAATGTTCTCCAGTGAGAAAATGGATCAACTTGAGCTCTGGACTACATCGTCATCTTGTGAGTGACCAGGAAAATGGTAAACACTTCAGAAAGTTATGACAAATGAGTGATATCCTTGTCCAAGTTGTTGCAGTAGCATCAGAGGTTAAAAGACAGTTGTAAATTTTTGGAAAATGGGCAGCAAAATGGGTGGGCTACAACATTGCAGAGTGAGGGCAATATGAGGTCAGTAGAGGAGACTGCATACTTTGATCATCATCAGGATGGTAGAAATGGTTAGAGAAATAGAATATCAGCTGATCATTGGCACACCATTCTCAATAGGAATGTGAAAGGGCATAACGTCTGCTGACACATCATAGCGTGAATGCTGTCACAGAAACGCATTTGATGAGCTCATTAACGCAGCACTAACTATTTGTACCCACTGCAAAAGATTGATAAAGCCAATTATTATGTGATCCCAAAACTAAATCGAAGTTTTACACGTGGAAGTCACCATCATGGCTGAAAGCCAGTTAGGTCCAGCGGAAATGCATGAAAGAGAAATAGTTGGAAGATTTCTGGCTAGTAAAGTATCCTACACATATCTGAAGGTGTTGCATGAGGCGAGATGTGAACAGGGAAGCAATTGCTCATCTACACCAGCATTTTCCTAAAATGTGGGTGGACAGAGACTTGGTGCTGAGCGTGGTGGTGTTCTGGCATGTTGGTTGCTGCTTGTACAACAGCTGTGTCTTGGTAACATTTCCCACTAACTAGTACTGTGTGAGTTTTGCTTCTTGCCATGGATGTGGGGCTGACTAAAATATTGTAACTTCAGGAGTGGAGAATATGTTAGAGAGGCTGTGAAGATTGCATTGCATGGTATTATACCTCATAATCTTTTTAGGAATGTTTGAAACATGTACAGTCACTGGTATAAATGTGACTGAAGATACTCTTCCTGTCCCAGAACTTCCAAATTATAAAATTATCAAATATAGTTTTATGCTACTCAATTATTACACCAACCACTGCACATATATAAAATTTACACATTACAACATTCCAAACACTACGACATGTTTCGGTCCTAAGACCATCATCAGGGAGCTATATATTCCTTGCTAAAGTCACACTAGAAATAGTCACAGATTAATTTCGTTTTACAAGTTGGGTGTTGTGGCAGCATGCCGTGTTGTGTAAGGTTATGTTGCGAAGAGTGCCCTGCTACGGATGTGCAGTATCACGCAACGAAGCACAGAATGCACATCTGTAGCAGGGAACTCTTCGCAACATAACATTACACAACACGGCATGCTGCCACAACACCCAACTTGTACAACGAAATAAATCTGTGACTATTTCTAGTGTGACTTTAGCAAGGAATATATAACTCCCTGATGATGGTCTTAGGACCGAAACATGTCGGAGCATTTTTAATGTTTTAATGTGTAAATTTTATAAATTTTATATATGTGCAGTGGTTGGTGTAATAATTGAGTAACTTGACAACATGCACGGTGTAACAATAAAAATAGTTTTATGCGTCCTACAATGTTAAGATAGCAGAGTTTTTTCACTGTATAACAGTTGTAGGAGAATGATTTCTTATAGCTGTGTAATTAAAATAACAATAGTAAGGCACTAGTTTTAATGTGTTGGTTGTGAAAGAATTACGTGTCGTTAAAGTACCAAAACGTTGTACTGGCATTATGAAAGTTTTATTTATTCACAAACTGATGCACTAGTGTGTTGTCTACTGCCTACTGTCTACAGTCTACTGCTGAACAGTGCAACATACGTACATACACCAGTAAGGACCTAATAAATGCAGCCACATAACCACACACTGATGTATTTTAATGGACTGTTTTAACAACTTTAACTTTACTTACTTACTCCATGGTGCAGAGTCCTTCTTGAGAAGCTAACTGGTTTGCAGCTAGTCAAGAAATTAACCGCATTTCACGGAACCCGAAGGTTCATTACCGCACTCACAAACGTCTGCCACCTGTCTCTATCCTGGGCCAGCCCAATCCAGTCCATATACCCACATCCCACCTCCTGGAGATCCATCCTAATATTATCCACACCTCTACGCCTAGGTCTCCCCAGTGGTCTCTTTCCCTCCGGTTTCCCCACCAAGACTCTATACACCCCCCTCTCCTCACCCATATGTACCACATGCCCAGCCCATCTCATTCTTCTCGATTTTATCACCTGCACAATATTGGGTGAGGAGTACAAATTATTTAGCTCCTCGTTATGCACTCTCCTCCATTCCCCTGTTACCTCATCCCTCCTCGGTCCAAATATTCTCCTCAACACCATGTTCTCAAACACCCTCAGCTTCCTTTCCTCCCTCAATGTCAGCGACCAAGCTTCACACCCATACAAAACAACAGGCAAGATTATAGTTCTGTATGTCTTAATCTTTAATTTCTTGGATAGCAACCTGGAAGACAAAAGATTCTGCACCAAATGATAGCAAGCATTTCCTGACCTCAATCTGGTCTTAATTTCTTCTGCAATAGAATTTTGATTTGTTAAAGTTGTTCCCAAATATTTAAATTGTAACTTCAGTAAGCACAAATTAATACAGTTCCTGATGTTGGTGTAAAATGCACTGAAACATGTCAGAGGTGTGTCAATGTAAATTTTGATATTGCTTTTTAAGACAACCCACTAGTGCATCAGTTGGTGAATAAATAAAACTTTGATAATATCAAGATGCACGATATGTATGTGAGGTGGGGGGCGGAGATACTGGCATAATTAGTTTAAGAAATTAATAACCCTTAGAATGAGTAATTCTTATAAAGTACTGATATGAGTCTTTTGTAATATCCAAATTCAAAGAAAATGATGCCAGATACTGTTTTGAATCTTGATAGTTATGGTGGGAATATCAGTTGGTTCAGTGCTGTATGTAGTGTTGCAGCAATGATGTTTATTTCATATCTGTGGTCACAGAAGCCCTGGGAAAGAAACGAGTGAGTATGAGAACCTGGAGAGTGATACTGTCGAAGATGAAGACGAGAAAAGAGAGAATGCTGAAATTGAAAGCTTTGAACTTGAGGAGAAGAGGATAGTGGAGGAAGTGGAAAGACAGGTGAGAGGTGTAAAGCGAAGTAGTTATTTGTTTAAATATCACACTTGTGTTATTAGAAACTGAAGTCCATATTTTTAATTGAGGAATAAAAAAACAACTAGATGTCACTTATTATATTTACTTTACTTCTCAGATACTCAACATGTTTCGGGCATTAATATGTCCATATTCAGGAGTTTTGCGACTATGTTGTTGAACTACCAGATTGGCTGTATTGTTCTTGGATTGCTGTGTGTTGGAGTTAGGGTGCGGTTCGACTAGGGTGGTATCCGGGCTGTTGGCAGTATCTGAGAAGTAAAGTAAATATAATAAGTGACATCTAGTTGGTTTTTATTCTTCAACTATCACAATGATGCACGGTCCAATAAACTTGAGATCCATATTTCTAATTGGTGAATAACAAATCTGTGATAATTGTGAAATACATGTTATCGGGAACTTTTCTCGTTAACGTGCCATATGATATGTCTTTCATGAAATGTGAAAATAACGTAAAGAATGGCAGTAATTTTTAAGGTCAAATTTGAAGTTCATAATTTTAATTATTTTTTTTTTGTCATAGACAATACACCTCATTTTGTGATATCTGAATGCATAGGCCCTTTCTTTCTAGAAGCAAAGAGTTCTGTGACATCTTTCTTTCAAATTTCGTAGTCTTTTTGGTGAGGCTCGCAAAAGTCAGTTAATAACTGTATACTTTAGTTACCATTATCTCTGCATTTACAGTAGGAACAATTATCACTACATTAAATTTTCCTGAGTCAACTTGAAATTCTTACGCCACGACTATGCTTGTAATAGTTAACATAAAATATGTCTCTTAGTTGTTGCAGTTATGACCTAACCACATGCTTTCTGTAGCAAGTGTTATTGCCTTACGAGGGCAAGAGCTAAGTGCAAGTTCCAAGCATGTGCCATATTGTTCTTAAATAGTAATGCAACTTGTGCTCTCTGAACACAAATTGGCACTCCAATTTGTGCACTGTGTACAAGTGGTGTCTGTCCAACACACAATGTTCACATGGCCATCATGTGGGAAATTGTACGTACTTATATGGGGTACAGTGGTTTAGATGCTATGCTACAAATCGGAAGGTCGCTGGTTCAGTTCCAGATGGTGTCATTGGAATTTTTCATTGACATAATCCTTCCGATCGCACTATGGCACTGGGGTCGACTCAGCCTCTAACATAAATGAGTACCAGGAGTATTTCCTGGGGGTAAAAGCGGCCGGTGCATAAGGCTGACAACCTTACTACCATCCTGGGCCATTGTTACGTAATCTGGGAACCTTAACTTCCTGGAACCCTCTGGGCACCTTGGGCCTGTAATGGGACTGATTTACCTTACTTATATGGGGTGTTTGACATTCAGAGGACTGTGCATCGTGATATATTCTTGTAATAAATACCAATGAGAGGCACTATTTCTCAACTTTATTTTGGTAAAGAACTCTACATGTTTTGGACTGTCCGCTAACGAAGTCAGGATGGAACTCCATCCTGACCTTGCTAACAGACAGTCAACATAATTAGTATGACAAATACCGATTGCTGTGAATACAATATTAAGACTCCTGATGATGGACAGTAAATCTGTCTGAAACATGTAGAGTTCTTTACCAAATAAAGTTGAGAAATAGTGCATCTCGTTGGTTTTTATTATAAGATAATATGAGGTGGCTTTTATTGGCTTAAAATTCTAACCACATTTTCATAATCTCTTGTAATGATGACAGACACACGTAAGAATGAAGATAATATAAAACTCATCTTTCCATGTAATATTTAGAGTATATACTAAAAAGACATGATATAATATCAGCAGTTTCCACAAACTTTCATTCCATATTCTGTGTACATTTTATCATGTATGGTGAATTATTTAAAATCATATATTAGCTTATATTACTGCCAGTATTGAGGTGATAACTGTTGAGAAATGCTCATGCTAATATACTTTATAAAACATTGTCAAATTTCAAAAGATTTTGCAATGTGTTTACATGTAAATGTGGAGTGTTGTCTTTAGATTAACATAGTGGGAGTCTGAGACTGATCCCCAATGTAGATCAGTATCATCCATAACTGTCTGACATTTAATTAGAGTAACAAAAAAGTGAGGTACAGTCTTCTGCATTGACTGTAGAGGTTTTCAGTATGTGTGTATTCACTCTCACTTCTAAAAATCCTCAAGTATTTTGTGAAATAATTTTTATTTTAATATGCTCTCTTCTTCTTGCATTCAAAAGTCTGGGGATGAAGAACTGGTAGGTATATTTATTATTGTTTAGTATAGTTGAGTGCAACTAATTTTAGATTATTTCAGTATCTTTTGGTTTGTTCAGTTTGGATTGAGCGCACAGGAGCATATATATATATATATATATATATAGAATCTCTTCTGGCATACAACATGACAAATCATATTCTTATAATAAAACCAACTAGATACACTAATTTCTCAAATTTATTTTTGGAATAAAATTCTGCATGTTTCGGACAGTTCCGCTGTCCATCATCAAGTGTTTTTCACTGTACACACAGCAGTGGTATATGTTATACACAGCTTGCAAGCAGGATCAGAACGGAACTCAGTTGGCTTCTGATCCGTTCCATCCTGATCCTGCTTGCAAGCTGTCAGCATACCTGTATGACATATACCGTTGCTGTGTGCACGGTGAAAAACTCCTGATGATGGACAGAGGAACTGTCCAAAACATGTAGTTTTATTCCAAAAATAAATTTCACAAATTAGTGCATCTAGTTGGTTTTATTATAGCAGTCGAACATGTTTTGATGTGTGTATACCAGTCTGCTGTTTTGCCTATTTTATACAATTCGGAAGAAATACTGAAGTGGCATTGTCAAGTTGTTTCACAGAAGACACAATTACATTGTGTGCTGTGTTCTCTTATGATAGTGAATGTAACATGGTAAAGTGGACAGAAATTGTAAAACTAATTTTGTTTGTCTTATAATTTAACTTAAATTGAATGGGGTTTTGTGTAATGCAGAAATGTAGGTGGTATAATTCTGTTTGCACATAGTTCCATATTTTTTGTGTAAAATTTGGGCTGCAAAGAAATTTCTAGAGAGATAGTAGTGTATTACGTTACATCATTCTGACAGTTTGTACTTACAGCACTGTCTTCAGACCTTTATATCTAAAGTTTCTTCATTTAACTCCTGTCCACTTTTGGAAGTCCTCTGGCATTCACTTTATCTCCATATGTTGAAGGTTATATCTTTACTGTTTGCATTGTTTAATCTCTTTTCAAGTAGTTTCCATATAGGGACAGCAGGTCAGTCGGTATAGCGACTCGCTACGGGCTGGACGGTCCGGGGATCGAATCCCGGTGGGGGCGAGATTTTCTGCACCCATCCATGCTGGCCCTGGGCCCCACCCAGCCTCCCATACAATGGGTACCGAGTCTTTACCGGGGGTAAAACGGCCGGGGCGTTGAGTTGACCACCCACCCCCATCTAGCCCGTTGGACCTTTGTGGCCTGTTCTGGGGTGAACTTTAACTTTCACCTTTACGTTATGGGAGCAACAGGTAGCAGGAAGTCCTACGTTTTCCCACACGAAGTGTCTTTTCTCACAAATTAAGTTCTAGCTGGCAGTAGTGAGGAAAATAAAAACAGTGGTAAGGGGTTCAAATGATAAGCAACAGGAATGGTATATTGCTGACAGGCTATGAACTTGAAAGAAGGCATCACAAAGTGCTAGAATAAATATATAATAAAATTAATTTTAAACGTCAACACTACCTTTTTGTTAAAACATAAGGCTACATGTTTCGACCCATCAGTTTGCTATGCAGGCCTGAAGATGACCGACTGGTGGGTCGAAACATGTAGCGTTATGTTTTAACAAAAAGGTAGTGTTGACATATATAATTAATTTTAATATATATTGCTGACAGGAACTGACCTACTGCTCACATATCTGCTAACAATAGGAAGTACCATCCTGCATACACATCTGCTGACAAGAGGAGTTACCATACTTTATATATGGGTATATTGCCATATAGCGTGACAATAATATGAAATCCTAAGTAAGAATACTTCAGTGTAGTAATGCAATCTGTAGCCTTCCTTTATTCTAAATATTTCTTCCCCATTGCTTCTTTGTTGTTAGGAGGCAGAGGTAAAGCGAATTCTAGAGGAAACAGCCAGACAACAGCAACAACAGGAACAGCAGCAGCAACAACAGCAACAACAGCAACAAGAAAATGTGTTTGGTGGTGAGACGAGCCAGTCAGAATGGAGTGAAGAAGACGACGATGATGATGATGACGACGAAGGTGCTGCCTCTGAACCACTTCTTGCTGACCGTGAGTCCACAGGCTACACAACTGATGATCCTGCCCTAGAGAATGTGTCCATGTTGAATGAGACAGGGCTTACTGATGCTGAGGGTAAGTCAGGCCATAAAAGTAAAAAGTAGCAGGTGAAGTTGTGCTCTTCAGTTCTAGTAACTAGAGACTGGGAAGTTATTTACGGGATGCGGGGAGATTGGCGTGGGTACTTGCCTGGCAAGAACATATGGCTCTGCAGCTACTGTCTGTGCAAAAGCATTTATCACCTTCATCAGAGTGACTGTGCTGGCTCCTATCAATGTATTTGGGACTGGTACTTTTCACTGACGTCTTGTGCCATAAAACAGGTACTAACCTAACCTAACCTAACCTTCCCCCTTCCCTTTCCTTCATCCTTCCTCACTTTATGGCCTTGCAAGTTTCAAAATACAGGAATTGGACTGTAGGGGACTAGCGGTGAAACTCCTCTTATTCATGACCTTGACTCTAGGTGGAGGTCATTGTTTAGCCTAATTTCCTACCACTTTACCTCTGAGGAAAGAGGCCCCAGTAGATATTGAATATGAGGCTGGAAGGGTTCCATAGCTGGTAATTTGAAAGTTTGTACTGTTTAAATGTTAGAGTCTGTGAAATAAATAGAAAATTATGGGTCATAACTATTTCCATTGAGAAAGAAATACAGGGAACTGCTGAAATACTGATGGTTGTTGCACAGGTTTGAAAGAACATTGATTAAAACTGTGATTTTGATGAATCAGGTGATGTTCTTTGTCCCACATTTGTATGTGGATAGTGACATTGTACGAACAGATGGCAAGTATTACTACCATTATGTCTGTCTGCAATGAAATCTGTAGCGGAAGTTTCTTTTACTAATATTGTTGCTACATTGCTGATTCAGATTCATCATTCTGTTTAGGTGCCCTGAGTGATGTGAATTCAGTGTTCAATGATGCAGGACATGATGGAGACATGGACGACAACACGAGCATGTCTTCCCGCGCTTCATCAAGAATATTTGATTCGGACGCGATGATGAGTTTAGATTCACTTAGTGCCCTCTATGACTCAGAATACGATAACTGTTACAGGACAGATGACGATATCAATGCATTACCAGATAGTGTGTCTGATCTGGACAGAATAGACTACTTTGCGGCTGTTGCGACTGACACAGACATAAACTTGGCTAACATCCGGTACATGTCTGAGAGTATTACAAGGAACTTCGGTCAACCGAGAAGTGAGACGGATCCAGACAGTGATGTTTAGTCACGCTATCAGCACGCAAGTTCTTGTTTTGTTTCCGTTTGTTGGGACAGCAACAAATTAGCTAGTAGACCTCTATATATACATGTCACAGCCGCAGAAAGGCTGTGACATACCTTGTTCAAACATTACTTGGAATGCTAAAACGAATCAGGGGCTTTGTACAGGCGGTTTGTGCAATAACGTTCGTTTAAGTTCATTCTGTAGCATTGAGAATGCTGGTGACAGAAGTTATGGATGTTCATATACCTGCATTGTGAAAACACTTGTCATTGAAATGTGAAGACCCAGTCAGCTGTATAGACGATGGACTGAGGCTTGCTTGTCATTTACGTGTAAGCGAAATTTGTCACTTGTAATTGAGATACTGTGCAGTCTGTATTGTTACGAAAGCAGCTCTCATAAACAAAGCAATCAGTTAACAATGTGGGAAACCACATTTAGATTTCTGTTATTTTGTGAGTCAAAATTGATTGTAAGAAATTATAACATAGGACATTCAGTCGTTTTGTCGATAACACATGACTGCAGGATTTAGTCATATATGCAGTAACATGTCACTTCTGGGGAGAAGGGACACTGTAAGTGCAAGTATTGTGTAGAATTTACTAACACTAATATGGTTATGCTGCTGTGCTGTGTTACTGGCACGTCGGATTATTGGCGATCACTGGTACTGTACAACCCATTTATAATGACACATAGAGTGAAAGAAAATTAAATTGTGGACTGTTGATGCCTAATGGTTGCACGTAGGTATGTATATGTTGTTGTATGTATGGTGTACACATTTTGCTATGTAAATCTTGCTCCTTCAGTGCTCTCTATAAAATGGATTTTGCTATTAAAACGAAATGGGATTACAGAGTCTTTCAATAAGTGCATAAAAGTCAGCTTTTATGTACAGTCTTGATACAAATCGTATAGAATGTTAATAAGTCTGATCAGATTTATTTCCGCAGATAATTAACTGTTCAACTTCATCGTGTGTATATTCTCCTTTGTTTACACAAAACAGAAATTAACTCTGAAAATTAAGCAGGAATATTTTCATAATGTGTTTGTCCATATCATTTGTTGATTGTTATTAATACATTTTATTTTATTTCGGCCATATCTTGGTTGTTGTTGTTGTTGTTGTTGTCATTGTTTGTACTGAGCCTATTGTAACTCATGCAGGTAAATTTACATTTGTAGCATTACATTATAAATGGGTTCTATATGAATCTTGAATAGATGTATAGCTATATAGCTGTCATGTTGCCCTTGTACCCGGTTGGGCAGTTTTTCTCCCAGGATGGTTTACGCACCAACAGCAATGCGGTGGGTGTAGAATAGGTCTCACTTGTTACAGGAACTGATGGCATTGGATTACCCAGAAGAATTAAAAGACATTTTCAAAGTTTAATCTATTTTATGAATGAGAGGAATGACTATCATAACTGCAGAATGTTTGATATTGACAGGGACAATAAGCAGAAAATGATGTGAAGCTTATTTTGGAAAAAATGTATTAAAATACAAAATATGCCTTAAATAATTTGATGTGTTTGAAAACATAGAAGACAGATGTAGCCATGCAGCTAAAAAATATATATATATATACCCATTTAGCCAAGGAACAGCTGATGTAATGGTGCAGGTCTCTCTCGTGAAAGTCACTGGTTTAGTAAAATGTACCCGATACTCACGAATATTTTATGCAAAATGCACGGAGATGGAATGTTAACCATGAGGTGTTAATCTGCTCTTTTCAAGGATCTGGACGTAACAACACTTAATGGCGTTCAGGTTATGTTTTCAATGGCAGAGAATGGACACTGTTATGAATTTATTTAATTTTTGATGTATGGGGGGGCTTTACAAGCAACATATTTGGTGTTAACCTTCACTGACTCATCTCAGTAACTTTAATTGTGGTAATGGAAGAGAATGATTGGGCATATTGTGTAAGGTCTCTGTAAATATGGTTATTAAATGAGTTTCTTTAGGAAACAAAACCAAAGACTGTGCAGCGGATTTCTAAGGAATGTTAACTTTAATTTTATAAAGTACACACCAAATAATAGTAATCTGTAAAACTACTTCAGTTCTAACCCTTTCAAAGTGATAGTTCTAAGTAAAGCCATAGATGTTTTGAACTCATTCTGCAGAAGTGGTTGGTACAGCTTAACTGCATATCTGAAGAATAAAAGACCAACTTGATGTCACTTGCTATTTTATTTCACTTCTTATGTACTCAACATGTTTCGGACATTGACATGTCCGAAACATGTTGAGTACATAAGAAGTGAAATAAAATAGCAAGTGATATCAAGTTGGTCTTTTACTCTTCAGCTATCACAATGATGCACGGTCCAGTATACATAAGATTAAGTACATACGTTTTCTTTTGCTGCATTCCAGTGATGACTGTCTGTGTGTTTATGAACACAGCCTGTACTATGGTAATGTGAAAAAATGTTTACATTGAAAACAAATGACACAATGATATTGTGTTTGAACAATAATAACAGTCTGTACATGGGTGAAAAATTAAAGTTGGATCTACAATTAAACTAATATTGTTCCCTTCTTTACTTGTTATGAAACAAATGATTTGTGTAACTATTTTCATTCTCTCAGATACTGTATTTGTCACTTTTTACTGAATTGTGAAGAAACTGGGCATGTCTGTAGTGTAGTATTTACAAAAGTAGAAATGAAGCCAATTTTAGTGTTCATGTATATACTGTCCAATTTATTTTTCTTCCAAAATGACCGTGTCTTCTACAGGCAGTTGGTATCAAGTCAGGTTTTCAAATAATCTCTTAACAGTTCAGATTTCTCTTATGTCACATTACATTTAGTTAAAAAAATTTTAGGTATCATTCAGGCCCTTGTTTAAATTTATCTTGTTGTTCTTGTCTGTGTTGTCAAATTATCATAGCACCACTAACTTACGCACAGATATCAGAAGTCACAGAATTTTGCTTAGATAAAATATTCTTATAATCTGTTAGAACATAATAATGTCTACTTACAGTGTAAAGAATACAAGGAGTTTTTACTTTCGTGCCCCTGTTCTGCACACACGGAGATGATGCTTATGCTTGTGTATAACTATGAAATTGTAAATGACTGAAATTAACTGAGGTTAAAGAAACGAATATACTTTTGTTGATATATTTTTCCCCAGTAATGTGAGACGAATTTGCGTGTCGTAAAATTTTCTAGTAGCTGTTCCGAAGACGTGGAATCTGAGCTCAGTGTTTTCAGTCTCGTATTGTTAGCAGTTCTTCAATCATTGCTGAAATACTGTGTGTCAGTAACAAATAAAGTAAACATCATTTGCCCCTTGAACTCGTGTTCGGTATAAAATACCTTAAAAGCCATCGCAGTCGATACCACACACAATCAAGTGTTAAACTGTATGACCTATATCCCTGTTTTAAAAGTATGGTAATTTTGAAATAATATTTGGAAATCAGGTTGTCTTTAAATTTTGAATTGTGTTGTGTTGTGATATGATACAGTGTACTGCCTAATTCTTATAGTTGTGTAGCACATGAAAAATATTTGAAATTTTGTCTACTCAACTGTTTTCAGTGGTGTGTGTTTTTCCAATCTGTGACTCTCTTTAAACTGAGTGTGTGTTCCACAATTGATTTGGACGAAATAGTGACAGAAAAATTATTTTTTGGAACAGGGGCCACTGTAGACATGAAGAAGGATGTAAGTACTGACATATTGGGAGACAAAGGTGCTGAAAAGAGGTTGTAAATGCAGAGCCGTATTTACTATTATCATGTACAGTAATTGTGTATATTTGTTTAATTACAAAGTATAATTACAACAGCGGATTGCTGGCTGTCCCCTACTGCCATTATATAGACATAAAACCTTGTATTGGTTTTACAAGTGTAAGTTTCAGATGTAAGGGTTTTATTTTTCAGTATTCTTTCAAAGCAAAATGAATAGATTTACTTGGTAAGTCAGTGGAAATGGCTAAAATTTTTTTCACCAAGGTACAGAAGTTTGATGTTAACACACTCTGATGCCAAACATGTTGCGAGACGCTTTTTGAGAACTGTGTTTTAGCATTCGTTGACCACATCAACTCTTAATGGTTGCGATGCTGGAAGCTAACAATCATGTGTACAGCGGCTACCAGACGAGCTTGTTGTGGCTGTAGAAAGTGATTTTCTAAGACATTCAAGCGCATTTCATGGCGACGGTATATTTTGTGATGGACCGAAAATTGCCCCTGGTGATTTCTGGCACACACTCCTTCATTTAAATCTTTCATACCTTCCAAGTGTGTAATTTTTCCTGTAAATTTTCTGTTTAAAATTTAACTAGAGATATATACAACATATGTCCAGGCTTACAATGATCATTCCTTAATCAAACGTGGTTCCTTCACTGAAAATACTTGTATTTTTTGATGCAGTTCTGTGTAGCTTAGTATGTATGTGGACTGCACCATTTCACAGGATCATTTTATGCCCATCAGTCCTGATGATGGAGGCAGCGGGCTCCTCTGAAACATGCGTACATGTTCCCCAAACTACACAACATCACAGAAAATCAGTATCTTCATGGTCACTGCAATGAGAACCTCAAATCTCACATTTTTTGAGGCTCCATGGACAGATACGTAATTTTGTTGAAAATATGTGTGACATTTTTGCTTTCGGATCATTTCTCCAAATAAGTATGCATAAAGAGAGGCCAGACACTTGTGGATTAACTCTTGTCAGTGTTATATGTTGTTCTTGTAACACATTCAACACACCAAACAACAAGTTTGTGGTCAAAATATGGGATTTGGTGAATAATGTGCAGGAGTTTAATAGGATTTGTTTCTAACAAAATTTGTCACAAGATATAAGCATTACCCAGCACTGTGCCTGACTTCAGCTCCACACAAGCACCAAGTGCTCACAGCTGATCGGCCACAGACACAGACAACCAAGTGTTTCATGGAGCTGGACTGTGAATTTGTTATCAATACAGGAACCTTGTGATGAGGATTTAACTAACTGATAACTTTGTATTTGTCCACACATCTTGTTTGGCTTATGCTTGACCATATTACTGGACACAAATGAACATATCACTGTGGTTGTATTGCTACTTTGTTCAAATATTTCAATTTGACATCTCTCCATATTCACTGGTTATGTGTCTTTGTGTTTGTTCTGGTAAAGAATAAAACACATATTGAGACAGCATGGAGTGACATTCTCTGACATGACGGTACGGAAGAAGTGAGAAGTTAGTAGAAGTAGTTTAAAAGCAATAGCAAATGTAGTCTTAAGTAATAATAAAATCTGTACACAGCACTTGATCCATACTCATAAAATGGTTACTTTTTCTGCAAGAGAGAATTTATAGAGAGTAGACACTTGAGTCTGTTGGTGGACTCTGTGTCTCCTCTAATGACTTTCCTTTCTTATGTTTAAACAAAATAGTTTGGGTCATAATGCATAAAACAATTCCATGTTTGAGAGCTTGGGACGTTGTGTAAAACCCCATGAACAAATCCTACTGGCAGTGGATGTGTTAAAAGCAAACTTCTTTTTCAAAATAGTCAGGTATCTAGTTGCCATTGATCTTTACATGATGCATCATGGCTTCCTAAATGATGCTGTATGGCATGAAACTTTGGATGGCAGATATGACAATACTCACACAGAAATGGAACAGATATTAACATACACAACTTCATTTTGAAGAGATTGTTCTGCCCAGTGTAGTGCAAATGGAGGCAGATTCTACTGAGCCACATTTGTGAATTTGTGGACCTGACTTCCATCCTGCATGGACAGCCATTTTGGCATTCTGTCAGCTAAGTGTACATATTGGAGAGTGCCACAATGTGCAGTTCTCTTGGTTTGCTTGCTGATATAAACACTCATTATTATTATTATTATTATTATTATTATTAGTGTTGTATAATGTAATCTATGTGAATTGTGACTGTATACTATTTTCTTTAACTATTGTATCTAGTAATTTATTAAAATGCATTATGTTATCTTGTTTATATAAAATATAAAAGTGATAGTATTTAATTACTGTTCTTGTTAATTGATGATGCAAGATTGATTCAGTTCTACCTTTCCTGTAGATTAGGTGATCTTGAATGAGTGTATGTGTTTCTTTTTTTTAATTTTAATAGAGGGCATCGCATTGTGTTTTAAATACAATAATAAAATAAAATGTATATGTACTCAATCGAATGCAAAATTGTTTTTATTGCGTTAGTGGCTACCAGTTTTGGTCGTTACGACCATCATCAGTCCAATGGTATGCAAAACTTAAAGAGGCTGGTTACATGTAGTGTATAAAAATGTCCAGTTGTATGGGATCCCAATACATCAATGTCAGTATTTGTTATCAGCCGAAATTGTTGCCACTTTGATGTGATATATAGGGGTTATTATTGTAGAATGCTGTAAGTAAATTTAAAATACAAAATTGTCACATTGATATACTGTGTTAGGACAGATTAAAATGAAGTTGAATAAAAATTTTCTCAAGTCACATCTTGTATAAATGGCCACTGTGCATCGACTTGGGTTCTTGTTCTTGAATCATTTTTCATGTAAGCTGAGAGCTGGGTGGTGCTAGTAGAATATTCTGCGTCATTTTGTATTGTGATGACGGAGATGGACGGATGCACGTCCGGAGGACACCTAGGGAATAAAAGAACCATCGACAAGGTCCGGTCCATTACTATTGGCTGCACTTAAGGGGCGACATCTGTGCCACCAGTCGAGGTCCCAGAACCAGAAGTCGGGGCCTGATGCACCAGCAGTGTTGGAGCACCCTTTGAGAGGATCGCATTTGACATTGCTGCGCCTTTCCCAGACAGCAACAGGGGAAACATGTCTCCTGATCGCCATGGATTACTTCATGAAGTGACCAGAAGTTTACGCCATCCCCAACCAAGAGGAATCGACAGTGGTTGACGGCCTAGTCACCAATTTCTTCTTCTTCTAAGGCATCCCGATGGAGATGCACGGCGCCTAGGGCTGGATCTTCGAATCCAGGCTGATGTAGGTGGTTCTGGAATGACTAGGGGGGTCAGTAAAACTAGAACACCTCTATGCCAGCTGCCAGGTGGAGTGGTGGAATGCTACATTTGTGACACACACACACACACACACAAAATGCCACTCTAGCTGCAAGGACATAGAGCTGAGCTGTTATAATACTCTGCATATTTGTGGTTGCTGTTTTCATGAAAAGGTCTTTTTCGTAAAAAGACGATAATACATCTCCGTCATCACAATACAAAATGACGCAGAATATTCTACTAGCACCACCCAGTTCTCAGCTTACATGAAAAATAATTCAAGAACAACAACCCAAGTCGATGCACAGCAGCCATTTATGCAAGTTGTGACTTGAGGAAATTTTTATTTAACTTAATTTTAATATGTCCTAACAGATCATATCATTGTGACAATTTTGTATTTTAAATTTAGGTACAGTGCTCTACAATAATAACCCCTATATATCATATCAAAGTGGCAACAATTTTCGGCTGATAACAAATACTGACATTGATGTAAATGGACTCACATACAACTGGACATTCTTGTGCAGTACGTGTAACCAGCGTTTTTAAATTTTGTAGAGCATTGGCCTGATGATGGTCGTAATGGCCGAACCTGGTAGCCACTGATGCAATAAAAACGTTGTGTTTGAATACATACACATTTTATCGTATTATTGTGTGTGTTTCTGCATTTGTTGTTTTCTTTTTCTTGTTTGTTTTAACTTTAGAACATGGCGTATTCTGATGAAGATAAGAATACACAACAGAGAATGACGAGTGAATACATATGGCAAACAGATCATGCTTCCTGGCCGTAAGGAAGTCTGGGCAAGTGCCCGGAGCATATGAAATTTCATGCAAGTTCCTGAGAAGATGGACTTTATCTGAGAGATTTGTAAAAGGGTCTTCTGGTCCTGGAAATTGGTATTGAATTTTGTGGATTCATTCATTGTCTGAATTCATAAAGTGAGGTCTCTTTGCTCTTAGATAAATACTGAAGTTTCGATTAACCTCTGATAATTTCAGGTGACCTTGGAAAGGAGCAAGAAACTCCTCTAGCAAATATTGTAGATAAAGCAAGTTTTCCACCAACAGCAAAATCTACTCAACTGCTAGATTACAGTTTTGCTAAGAAAAACTGTAGCCTTATTTGGTTAAATAGACACAAAACTTGCTTGTAGTGATTGCAGCCATTTTGTAAATTAACCCAGAACTGACAGTGATGAAGGCTGGTTTGTCTTTCTTGCGTGAAGCGGTAGGAGAGCTCTGAACGTCCGAGAACGGGTAACGTGTGACGTTTCCAGCAGCTGATTGGTGTCTCTTGCATCTGTATGCGCTAAATCTGCTGCTGCTTGAAGCTCATGTCAGTGATATCAAACCTGTCTCATTGGTGAAGCAGCCAAATCTAACAGGTCACACAAAATGGAGGTCTTCAATATTAACTTCAGCAACGCTACAAATTGGTGTGTCAAAAACCTGAAGTGAGAAAAATGAAAGAAGGTTGTCGAGAAATAAAAACAAGGAAAATGAAGTCTGTGAAACAACAATAAAAGGACAAGGCGATGTGGTTGTTGGACTTCCACATGTAATAAATTTCTCTTGAAAATCAACAACAAAGATGGTAAGAGAGATGATGATGTTTATGTCGCTTGCAATGGATACTTTTCTTGCACAAGACTGTCCTAAATGTGAGTGGAGTCAGTCAGTCAGGTGTAGCAAATGACTGCACGAAGACTGTAATTCCGGTAATTTTCAGTGTGCAAAGTGCTAGGTCTCATATAAAGCAGTAACACTTACAGCAGAAACACTGTTCTGTACGTTTTTCTTGTATGTTCAGTTTTTATTTGTGTGGTTGATAGAGGTACAAACATGTTAGTAAGCTTGTTGGAGCATTTTACATTATATTCATATGACTTGGAAATTGGCGGCATCTTCATTATACTGTGTGGCATCGTCTGTATATGATTGGGAGGGAAACAAGTTATGTAATGCGCCATTGCAAGAAGGCTTTTGAATTCTTGTAATAAAACCAAATATATGCACTAATTTCTCAAATTTATTTTTGGAATAAAACTCTACATGTTTCGGACAGTTCCTCTGTCCATCATCAGGAGTTTTTCACTGTACACACAGTAATGGTATATGTCATACAGGTATGCTCTCAGCAAACCTATGACATATACCATTTGCTGTCAGCAAACCTGTATGACATATAACATTACTGTGTGTACAGTGAAAAACTCCTGATGATGGACAGAGGAACTGTCCGAAACATGTAGAGTTTTATTCCAAAAATAAATTTGAGACATTAGTGCATCTTGTTGGTTTTATTATAAGAATTTATCACGATACACGGTCACCTGAACGTCAAAGGCTTTTGAGTGTTTGTATGTTTTCACATTTTTGCAGGTCTGATTCACTGTATCATGCAATTCCCAGCCACTGTAACAAAAACCTCG
>Ga0131853_10007524_pt1 | contig 19746 bp, 15 predicted proteins | sample TergutLab28metaG_FD_92764 | JGI IMG/M metagenome (GOLD analysis project Ga0131853, IMG submission 92764) | Labiotermes labralis P1 segment gut microbial communities from Petit-Saut dam, French Guiana - Lab288 P1 (version 2) (version 2) | ecosystem: Host-associated > Arthropoda: Insects >... | reverse complement strand
TTTTGACTCTGTGCTCTCTTCACATGTTGTGTCTGTGCTGTCTTCACATGTTTTGACTCTGTGCTGTCTTCACATTTTGTGACTATGCTCTCTACACTTGTTATGACTGCTGTCTTCACAAGTAACTGTGCTGTCTTCACATATTGTGACTCTGTGCTCTCTTCAGATGTTGTGATTCTGTGCTGTCTTCATTTGTTTTGAGTGTGCTGTTTTCACATGTTGTGACTATGCTCTCTTCACATGTTGTGACTGTTGTCTTCACATGTAACTGTGCTGTCTTCACATGTTGTGACTGTGCTCTCTTCACATGTTGTGACTGTGTGCTGGCTTCTCATGTTGTGACTCTGTGCTCTCTTCACAGGTTGTGAATCTGTGTTGTCTTCACATGTTGTGACTCTGTGCTGTCTCATATGTTGTGACTCTGCGGTGTCTTCACATGTTTTGACCCCATTCTCTCTTCACATGTTGTCAGTGTGCTGTCTTCACATGTTGTGACTTTGTGCTGTCTTCATATGTTGTTACTGTGTTATCCTTATATATTGTGACTCTGCCCTCTTCACTTGTTGTGACTGTGTTGTCTTCACATGTTGTGACTGTGGTGACTTCACATGTTGTGACTCTGTGCTGTCTTCATATGTTGGGACTCTGGTCTGTCTTCACATGTTTTGACCCCATACTATATTCACATGTTGTGACTGTTCTGTCTGCACATGTTTTGACTTTGTCCTTTCTTCACATGTTGTGAATTTGTGCTGTCTTCATATGATGTGATTGTGTTTCCCTCAAATGTTGTGACTGTGCTCTCTTCACATGTTGTGACTGTTGTCTTCACATGCTGTGACAGTGCTGACTTCACATGTTGTAACTCCATATTGTCTTGGTATGTTGTGACTGTGCTGTGATTACATGTTTTGACTAAGCTCTGTTCACATGTTGTGACTGCTGTCTTCACATGTAACTGTGCTCTCTTCTCATGTTGTGACTCTGTGCTGTCTTCAAATGTTTGACCCTGTGCTCTCTTCACATGTTGTGTCTGTGCTGTCTTCACGTGTTTCGACTCTGTTCTGTCTTCAAATATTTTGACTCTGTGCTCTCTTCACATGTTGTGTCTGTGCTGTCTTCACATGTTGTCACTGTGCTGTTTTCACATGTTGTGACTCTGTGCTGTCTTCACATGTTGTGACTCAGTGCTCCCTTCACAGGTTGTGATTCTGTGTTGTATTCATATGTTGTTACTGTGCTGTCTTCACATGTTGTGACTGCTGTCTTCACATGTTGTGACTGTGCTGTCTTCACATGTTGTGACTGTGTCTGTCTTCACATGTTGTGACTTTGTGCTTTCTTCACATATTGTGACTGTGTGCTGCCTTCACATGTTGTGACTCTCTGCTCTATTCACATGTAGTGATTCTGTGTTGTCTTCACATGTTGTGACATTGTGCTGTCTTCACATGTTGTGACTCTGTGCTGTCTTCTAATTTTGTGACCCTGGGTTGTCTTCAAATGTTGTGACCCCATGCTCTCTTCGCATGTTGTGACTGTTCTGTTCTCACATGTTGGGACTTTGTGCTGTCTTCATATATTGTGACTGTGTTGTCCTCAAATGTTTTGACTGTGCTCTCTTCACATGTTGTGACTGTTGTCTTCACATTTTGTGACTGTGGTGTCTTCACTTGTTGTGACTCCATACTGTCTTGATATGTTGTGACTGTGCTCTCTTCATATGTTGTGATTGTGTTGTGTTCACATGTTGTGACTGTGCTCTCTTCATATGTTGTGACTGCACTCTTCACATGCAACTGTGCTGTGTTCACATGTTGTGACTCTGTGCTGTCTTCAAATTTTTTGACTCTGTGCTCTCTTCACATGTTGTGTCTGTGCTGTCTTCACATGTTTTGACTCTGTGCTGTCTTCACATTTTGTGACTATGCTCTCTTCACATGTTATCACTGCTGTCTTCACATGTAACTGTGCTGTCTTCACATGTTGTGACTCTGTGCTGTCTTCACATGTTGTGACTCTGTGCTCTCTTCACATGTTGTGATTCTGTGCTGTCTTCATTTGTTTTGAGTGTGGTGTTTTCACATGTTGTGACTATGCTCTCTTCACATGTTGTGACTCTGTGCTGTCTTCACATGTTGTGACTGTGCTCTCTTCACATGTTATGAGTTTGTGCTCTCCTCACATGTTGTGACTGTGTGCTACCTTCTCATGTTGTGACTCTGTGCTCTCTTCACAGGTTGTGATTCTGTGTTGTCTTCACATGTTGTGACTCTGTGCTTTCTCATATGTTGTGACTCTGGGGTGTCTTCACATGTTGTGACCCCATGCTCTCTTCACATGTTGTGAGTGTGCTGTCTTCACATGTTGTGACTTTGTGCTGTCTTCATATATTGTTACTGTGTTATCCTCATATGTTGTGACTGTGCCCTCTTCACTTGTTGTGACTGTGTTGTCTTCACATGTTGTGACTGTGCTGACTTCACATGTTGTGACTCTGTGCTGTCTTCATATGTTGGAACTCTGGGCTGTCTTCACATATTTTGACCCCATACTTTCTTCACATGTTGTGACTGTTCTGTCTTCACATGTTTTGACTTTGTCCTTTCTTCACATGTTGTGATTTTGTGCTGTCTTCATATGTTGTGACTGTGTTGTCCTCAAATGTTGTGACTGTGCTCTCTTCACATGTTGTGATTGTGTTGTCTTCACATTCTGTGACTGTGCTGACTTCACATGTTGTGACTCCATATTGTCTTGGTATGTTGTGACTGTGCTGTGATTACATGTTTTGACTAAGCTCTGTTCACATGTTGTGACTGCTGTCTTCACATGTAACTGTGCTCTCATCTAATGTTGTGACTCTGTGCTGTCTTCAAATGTTTTGTCTCCGTGCTCTCTTCACATTTTGTGTCTGTGCTGTCTTCACGTGTTTTGACTCTGTTCTGTCTTCAAATGTTTTGACTCTGTGCTCTCTTCACATGTTGTGTCTGTGCTGTCTTCACATGTTGTGACTCTGCTCTCTTCACATGTAACTGTGCTGTCTTCACACGTTTTGACTCTGTGCTGTCTTCACATGTCGTGACTCTGTGCTGTCTTCACATGTTGTGATTCTGTGTCCTCTTCACATGTTGTGATTCTTTGCTGTCTTAATATGTTGTTACTGTGCTGTCTTCACATGTTGTGACTATGCTCTCTTGACATGTTGTGACTGCTGTTTCACATGTTGTGACTGTGCTGTCTGCACATGTTGTGACTGTGTCTGTCTTCACATGTTGTGACTTTGTGTTTTCTTCACATATTGTGACTGTGTGCTGCCTTCACATGTTGTGACTCTGTGCTCTATTCACATCTAGTGATTCTGTGTTGTCTTCACATGTTGTGACTTTGTGCTTTCTTCACATTTTGTGAATCTGTGCTGTCTTCTAATGTTGTGACACTGGGCTGTCTTCACATGTTGTGACCCCATGCTCTCTTTGCATGTTATGACTGTTCTGTTTTCACATGTTGTGACTTTGTGCTGTCTTCATATATTGTGACTGTGTTGTCCTCAAATGTTGTGACTGTGCTCTCTTCACATGTTGTGAGTGTGTTGTCTTCATATTTTGTGACTGTGCTGACTTCACATGTTGTGACTCCATACTGTCTTGATATGTTGTGACTGTGCTCTCTTCATATGTTGTGTTCACATGTTGTGACTTCTCTCTTCACATGCAACTGTGCTGTGTTCACATGCTGTGACTCTGTGCTGTCTTCAGATGTTTTGACTCTGTGCTCTCTTCACATGTTGTGCATGTGCTGTCTTCACATATTTTGACTCTGTGCTGTCTTGAAATGTTTTGATTGTGTGCTCTCTTTACATATTGTGTCTGTGCTATCTTCACATTTTGTGACTGTGCTCTCTTCACATGTTGTGACTGCTGTCTTCACATGTAACTGTGTTGTCTTCACATGTTGTGACTCTGTGCTCTCTTCACATGTTTTGACTCTGTGCACTCTTCACATGTTGTGATTCTGTTCTGTCTTCATATATTTTGAGTGTGCTGTTTTCACATGTTGTGACAATGCTCTCTTCACATGTTGTGACTGTTGTCTTCACATGTAACTGTGCTGTCTGCACATGTTGTGACTCTGTGCTGTCTTCACATGTTGTGACTGTGCTGTCTTCACATGTTGTGAGTTTGTGCTCTCCTCACATATTGTGACTGTGTGCTGCCTTCTCATGTTGTGACTCTGTGCTCTCTTCACAGGTTGTGGTTCTCTGTTGTCTTCACATGTTGTGACTCTGTGCTGTCTCATATGTTGTGACTCTGGGGTGTCTTCACATGTTGTGACCCCATGCTATCTTCACATGTTGTGAGTGTGCTGTCTTCACATGTTGTGACTTTGTGCTGTCTTCATATATTGTTACTGTGTTATCCTCATATGTTGTGATTGTGCCCCTTCACTTGTTGTGACTGTGTTGTCTTCACATGTTGTGACTGTGCTGACTTCACATGTTGTGACTCTGTACTGTATTGATATTTTGTGACTGTGCTGTCTTCACATGTTGTGACTATGCTCTTCACGTGTTGTGACTGCTGTCTTCACATGTAAATATGCTGTCTATACATTTTGTTAGTCTGTGCTGTCTTCAAGTGTTTTGACTCTGTGCTCTCTTCACATGTTGTGTCTTTGCTGTCTTCACATGTTTTGACTCTGTGATGTCTTCAAATCTTTTACTCTGTGCTCTCTTCACATGTTGTGACAATGCTCTCTTCTCATGTTGTGACTGCTGTCTTCACATGTAACTGTGCTTTCTTCACAAGTTGTGACTGTGTGCTGGCTTCACATGTTGTGACTCTGTGTAATCTTCACATGTTGTGAGTCTGTGCTCTCCTCACATGTTGTGTTTCTGCTGTCTTCACATATTTTGAGTCCTGGCTCACTTGACGTGTTGTTATTCTGTGCTGTCTTCATATTATTTGGTTGTTCTGTCTTCGCATGTTGTGACTATGCTCTCTTCGAATGTTGTGACTATGCTCTCTTTGAATGTTGTTACTGCTGTCTTCAAATTTAACTGTGCTGTCTTCACATGTTGTGACTCTGAGCTGTCTTCACATGTTGTGATTATGCACTCTTCACATGTTTTGACTGCTGTCTTCACATGCAACTGTACTGTCTTCACATTTTGTAATTCTGTGCTGTCTTCACATGTTGTGACTGTGCTGTCTTCATATGTTGTGACTGTGCTGTCTTCACATATTTTGACTGTGCACTCTTCACATGTTGTGACTCCATTCTTCACATGTAACTGTGCTGTCTTCACATGTTTGGCTCTGTGCTGTCTTCACATGTTGTGACTTTGTGCTGTCTTCATATGTTGTTACTGTGTTATCCTCATATGTTGTGACTGTGCACTCTTCACATGTTTTGACTGCTGTCTTCACATGTAACTGTGCTGTCTTCACATGTTGTGACTCTGTGCTGTCTTCACATGTTATGAGTATGCTCTCTTCACGTGTTGTTATTGCTGTCTTCACATATATTTGTGCTGTCTTCACTTGTTGTGACTCAATGCTCTCTTCACATTTTGTGATTGCCGTCTTCATATGTTGTGACTGTGTTGCCGTCACATGTTGTGACTCTTTGCTCCCTTCACGCAATGACCGTGTACGTATTCCTTGTCTGTGACATTGTGTGGACCAGATATCATCTACAGCTAACTCGTTCCTAAATCATCATTGAAAATCTTGCAGTTAATGTGATGTATCTTCTCTATCAGTTTTATCATCATTTGATGGTCTGACCACCATTTAACAAGTTTTTGCATTGGTTTCTACATTTCAACTAAGTTCTTTCTTCCCACTTGTTGGATTATCTTGAAGCTTCCCTTGTCCAGCCCTCAATTTTTTATAGCATTTGAAGGATGATTCGGAACTTCACTTCTATGAACATTTTCAAGAATTTTGTATTTTCCTCCAGCTGTTTTCCTGAGTTTGAACTAAACAAAACATTACAGGAGAGACAAATTCAGTGCATTTAAGAGTGCTGTCTGTGAACTGACTAAGCTGCAGCTCTGTTTCACAAATCGTAGTTGGTCATGAAATAACAAAGTGGCTGCATCTAGTTGGTGTGCTAAACCATGCTTGCATGATAATGTCATTCATGTTATTGTTTGACATCATATGCACAGCTTCATCAAATGTGTAGGTGTATGTACTGTTAATATCTGTTTTTAATGTTATGTTGGGAGGTGAAGTTGAGGCCAGTAGGTTCTTCCAAAATATTAGAACCTTCACATTTCACTTTGTCACTTTGTAATACTTATCACTGTTAGAAGCCACAGGCCTCACAAATTGTAAACAAAAGTCACTGTTGTTTATGTATACATTTTCACATCTGACGTTACACGTTATGCCTGCAGTTGCACCGTTGCACTGTGTCAGTGTTATGGCATTGTGTTTTGCTACACTATTTTTGGCTAGTTTTTGTGTGATACATTGTGATGATTCTGATGCTTAATTCACTGTAGAAATAAGGTTATTCCATGTCTATTGAATTGTGTTGTGTGGTGCATGTTTCTATCATCAGTGTTTGTGTCTGAATGTTTTGATGAAATTATACAGTAAATGAAATTCTATGATCCACAGCATTATGCAGAAGAATGCTACATGTACATAGTTAATAGAGTGTTATTATTTTCTTGTTTTAGCCCGAAACATATCCCATGTGCAGTGCTGTATGACTTTTGTGTGATCATGCTCTAAGTTTGTAATTAATGGAGTGTTGCTATTTCTTTCTCTCAGCCTGTAACAAGCCATACACGGAGTGCTGTGTCACTGTTTTCAATCAGCCATCTCACACAAACAATGGGTAACAGGTTGACCCATCTGATATTAGCCAACAACAGGCTTGCAACAATACCTCAGCTGATAACAGCTATAGCTGTAAGTATCTCAGCTGATAGCAGCTCTGATCATAAGTACCTCATAAGATAATAGCTGTTATCTTTGGAGAAGACATCCTGTTGTCATAACTGTGCTCTTCAGGGTTATTACGCAGCGAGTAGTGATAATTTCTTTCTGACATTTTGGGACATCCTGTCGGTCCCATCTTCAAGTGTCAGTACCCTTGTAAGGATCTATGGAATGGAAATAAATATTGAATTCAAATTAAATTTGGTTAAACTTGTAACAGCTGTGGCCATAACTCAGCAGATAGCAGTTTGCAGCTGTGTATACCTCAGCTGGTAAGAGACATATTGTTACCAGCTGAGTTACAGCCAGTAACTCAGCTGATAACACTATCTGTGCATACCTCAACTAACAGCTTTTGCTATAACTCAGCTGCTAACAGCTGTACCTGTGCATACCTCAACAGATAACAGCTGCAGCCATAACTCAGCTGCTAACAGCTGTATTCATGTGTACCTTAACTGGTAACAGCTATAGCAGTAACTGTGTTACATTGTGTAACAATGTTCAGACTATTTGTTGTAACTTATTTTTTCTAGACTCATTGCGCCAATTTACAAGTTCTTGATCTCTCAAATCTTCAAACTGTTTCTCATACAACCGCCCTACTGCGTATTGAAAAACTGCAAGAAGGTTGCCAGAAACTCCGAGTGTTGAGAATAACTAACAGTCACATTGCTCTTTCAACTGCAACCCTCAAGGAACAGGTATGTGCAGTGAAACAACTGTAGTTTACATTTGTATGATTGCTTTATTTGTATCTCCTCATGAAATACTCTTTATGGCATTATAGTAGTGTAACACAGTTATGATGTATTTATTTTTTGAGTGTTACGTACATATTTCCAAGGGCTGTTTCTCCTAACACCAAATTTGTTTGCAGTACAAATTCCTTGCATTAAACTTTCTATGTTCTCTTACTCATTTCCATGTGACATTTTCTTTATTTGGTTTTTGCACTTAGATTTTGTCTCATGTAGGAGTTTCAATAGCTTTCTTAATTCTTTAATCTTGGTACAGCTATATAATTTCTCATATGCTCCTTTCTTATTTATTTGTAAATGAGTGCAACACAAATCCCAGGTGCTGGGTTGCCTAGGAGACTGAATTTTTTATGTTGATGCCTAACATTTGTGGGTCCTCTGTGTAGAATAGCTTTCGTGTCACACATCTGGTTCCTGGAATTTTGAAGTGTCTCCTAGATTTCTGGCAAATTTGTACACTTCTGATGTAATGATTTAGTATTCTAAACTTTTTCCTCCATCTGTGCAGTTGTGTACATTCCCAGAGTAATGCTGGCATAATGAATATAGATAATGTGTAGAAAATACATGCTGTCTTGTACAAAACACATTTATTGAAAATTGAATTCTGGGATATTGCAGTATTTTACTGAGTGAGAATGAGGGTGAGTCATATGAGAACATTAAATTTGCACAAGCAATTTGAGCCATTGCTGTGTGCAGTTGTAGGCAGAGCAAGACTTCAGCTTGGGTTAGAAGCATGTACTTTGTATTGTGGATCAGGCAGTATGTTACAAAATGACAAAGTTGTACTGAATCTGCCTGCACTAAATTAGCTGCTAAAAATTATTAACATGTTCATTGGACTTGCCTATGTAATTCCAGACATTTGAACGGACTCTTAGTAATTTCATCTCCAGGACTGAGCAGTCCAAGAACTGGCCACTATATTAAAAAATAAAAAAAGTGTGGGTTTCAGGAAGATAACATTCAGATAGTGTGTAATTGTGTTATGCAGAAATCTGATGTTGACAGAGTTGCCTGTTTGCCTTCAAATCCATAAGCCCATAGTGTAAGGCTTGGAATGTAAAGTACAGGCTGTGAAGTTATATGGGGAATGGAGGTATAGCTTCCCTCATTCTTGACCTTGGCATTAGATGGAAGTGAGTGGTCAGCAGTCAGCCCTGCAGTTCCATTTTCATAGGAGCCTGGTTTGGCCCAAAAGGTGTCTAGTTACTTCACCCTGAAGATGAAGGCATTGTGATCTTGTGAAACATTAGGAAATGTTCACCTGATGGATAGGCATCACATTCCAGAAGAACTTGGTCATCATTAGCAGTGCTGTGAGAACCACAAATCTTGAAGGTTAATCATGTATTTGACTGTAGCCTCTGACTGACTAGTTTTGGCACAGTTGAAGGCTGCATACCATTTGTTCTGGCACAGATGTGATGAGTGTATGTGCCGTATGGTGCTGAAGATGTCAATTCTATATTTTTTTGTGTTAAAAGTCTTCTGTTAATGAGAGACTGAGTTACTTTTTTTCTAGTGATTGCACTTTTTTCATAGTACTCTGTGTTGTGAACACAGAATTGTCCTGGACTGTGTTCACTGGCTGCTACGACAACACCTGTGCAGAGTCGCACTAATTCCATAGACTGCTTCCCAAATGATCAGACCCAAAGGTTACAAGTCAATGCTTCATATTCTTGTACTGAGCAGGGTCCACTCAGTGTTGTACCGTTATTGTAGATAAAGCTACAATAGGAGGACAGAACTGATCACCTGCTGTTGCAGACCACACTTTAAGAACTTCTGACTGGGGCTTCACTTGTCACAAGGAAGTAACTGTCTTTACTCTTTGGTACTTCATTGAATTCTAGGACATAGGCAGAGGACAAGGTACAGAGGTCAGCTAGTTTTAGGTTTAATACCATATCTACCCAAATGCAAGATGACTAATCTAAGAGGACCCCCGAAATAAAACATGCTTGCCAAGGGATTTATCCAAATCTAAGGTGACCCCCAAAAATGAAGTGTCTGCTAAAAAAATATTTTACTACTTACTGTATACACTAAATACACAAAGTGTCTCTGATTTTGTCTGCCTCTACCAACCACTGTCACTGTCTCCAACTTCACAGTCAGTGCTTTCATCTTTCTCACACTCACTCCTAACATTCCCATCCTCTTGACTGCCATTCCACAACATATCATCCTCATTCCCATCCATTGTGTTGTTTATATAGCACTTATTAAAACCCTGTACTCTCACTCCTGGAGAGCTGTGTTGCCTTGCAGTTATGATCCACAGTGACTAAATAAAATGTTTATATTCCTTGGTTTATAACTTGACTTGAACCCATAAAAATACACAATTTTCTGCAAAGATGGTGTTATTGTTATTGTGTTCTGGAATTTTATGTTGTGTCTGTGGTTTGATCAGTCTGAATTCATGGTTCTTTTTATAGTTTTTAATATGTGTGTTGGCCCAGGGTTTATTTTTGAGTTGTGCAGTTAATTTTTAATTTTTCATTAGCCATTTGCCTGTTAATGCCTTCGGGCTAGATCTGTTCTGAGGTGCATTTCTTAACAGTGGTGTCCATTGACTGAGAAGGGCCAAACAAGTTAGATGCTTCTTTTTCTAAAGATGGAAACACAGCTGACTTCTGTAATATTGTGCTTCTTGGAAAAGTTAAGACGATGGACAAAGTCCAAAAAAGAAGGTCGTGTCAGTTAACTTTAGTCATGCTGGTTTGGCACTTCATATGTGAGTTCAAGGCAACCTCACATATTTAAGCACCAAATTTAAGGAAAAGTACTTTGTCTTGCATGCAAGTAAATATGGTAGATCATGGCCAGAAACATACAGAATTGAACAGAAATTAAAGATATGAGGGATATGCTTCATTTGCCTCTACAGGAAAGAATTATGTTTTAGTTGATCATCTGAAACATGGAGGATTACCTTACGATGGTCACAAAGTGCAACATGAAAATATAAGATAGTGAAGGGGATCATCATATATGCAGGATGTGTGTGTGTGTGTGTGTGTGTGTGTCAGTGGGTGGGTACAGTAAGGTTCTGACTTACACAGGTTCAATTTATGTGGTTCCATAGTCATTATTTCAGTAGTCTAGGCACTTCAAATTCTACAGTGATTAGTATTGTACTAGTTATGCAGGATTTATATAATGTACTGTACATAGTGTATATGTGGGCCTGGTAGCACATTTGGTATAGTGGCTGACTATGGGCTGGACAGTCCGGGATCAAATCCTGGTGGGGACGAGATTTTCCGCCCATCCAGACCGGCCCTGCGGCCCACCCAGCCTCCTGTGCAATGGGTACCAGGTCTTTCCCAGGGGTAAAGTGTGGCCAGGGCATGCTGCTGACCCCTCAACCCCTTCTAGTGCCAAGGTCATGGAAGAGTAGAGCTATACCTCTACCCACCCTCTGGGTCACACCAGGCCTGTAACAGGAACATGTTACATAGTGTACATACTTAATATATTTACATAATTTTTGTGTTTTGTTTCATAAGCACTACTTGTTTGAACTTCACCTTCCCATTAAAATAAACGTATCTTTGAAAAACCACATTGTATTGGAGTTTTTTTGCTGTTACACAATTTTTGGAAACCGTTTCTAAATTGACTGTGTAAGTAGGGGGACTTAACTGTAGTGTGTGTAAATGTGTGCGTGTGTGCATGTGTCGGTGAAAAAGATGAAAATTATGGTCATTTTTTATGTAACATGGTGTAGTTTGGTAGTCAAAACATGTTGCATTGTGATGATTGTGCATATGTAAATATTTAACGATAATACAGTCATATGGATGTGGATGTTAAGGTAACTGTATGCAATATTTTTTTCATGTAATTAAATGAAAGAAGTGAGGTTATTGTAATTTGCTGTCATATCTTTCCATAGGTTGCATCCCCTGGTTTCCCAGCTTTGGAAGAGCTGAGTGTAGCTGGTAATGTGATCAATGGATTCTGTTCAACGCCGGTTATGGATGACAATTCTGTGGAAAGAATCTTAAAAAGTTCACACAAGCTAAAGCTGTTGGATGTGCGAGGGTGTTCGCGAGTTTCAGATTCCAGTTTAGTTAGAGTCCCTGCTTGGGATTTGGAACATCTTTTCCTTTCAGGTAAGTTACATTTGTGCATTGGCAGTCCCACTGACTGACTGACCAACCAATTAACTAGCTAGCTAGGTAGCTAACAACCAGCTAACTCCATGGACCAGAGTACTTCCTGTGAAACTGGCCAAGAAATTCCGTTCATTAGTGGAGCCTGAAGTTTCATTACCATGTTCACAAGAACTCACCACCAGTCACTGTCCTGAACCAGCTGAGTCTAATTCATACCCTTCCATCCTCTTTCTTTAAAATTGAATTTAATATTATCGTCCCATCTATGCCGGAGTCTAAACGTTGTTTCTTTCCTTCAAGTTTCCTCATCAGAACCATGTACACATTTCTCCCCCCAAATGTAACAGGTTAGTTGCTGGTCTGTCACTCTGGAAGCCCAGCTTCAGTGCAAGGCCAGTCGATGCAGGATTTATATGGTGCATTGGGACAGGTTTTTCTCAAAGTACTTTGGTTTTCCACTGCCAGGATAATGGGGTATGTGATGGCACAGTTGGTTGAGGCACTGTGCTACAAGCCAGAAGGTTGTGGGTTCATTTCCCAGTGCTGTCACTGGAATTGTTCATTGACACAATCCTTCTGGCTGCACTGTGGCCCTGGAGTTGACTCACCCTGTAACAGAAATGAGTACCAGGCATATTTCCTGGGGGGTAAAGGCAGCTGGTATGTAGGGCTAACAGCCTTATCACCTTCATGTGCTGACTGTCTTGAAATCTGGGAGCCTAATCCTCCTGGAACCCTCAGGGCCTGTCAAGGCCTGTAATGGGATTGCTTTACCTTACCTTACTGCCAGGATAATTCCACCTGTGCTCAATACTTGTTCATTCATCTACAATAGACTCTGTGGAGTTTTAGTAATTGATGTTGTTGTTAAATGACACTGACACGCATCCATGCTTGCCATATGCCTTGTCCATGTCATTACAATTATTATCTAGCTGTTCCTCAAGCTGGCTATAGTAACTCTGCAGCTGAAGGAGTGAATTTCTGTAATTTTAGTATTGCATCAGAAACATAAAATACATTTGATATGAATGCCTTGAGCACACATTTTGAAAATCATTTAACTGAAATGGGAGAGCTGGGTTGGCATAGTCAGTATTGTGCCTGGGCTGGAGAATCCGGGGTTTGTTATCTGGAAGGAGGGAGATGTTTTTCTTGTCTAGTACTTGTCCAGATGGCTGTGAGGCCTGTGGGTACTGAGAGATGTTTTGGGGGTGTAATGTAGTCGGGGCATGAATTTGACCTCTCACCTCCATCTACTGCTAAGGTGAAGAGTGGAACTATACCTTAATATGTCTACATGGCATGGACAGGGATATCTTTTTTTCACCCTTCTAATTGAAGTGGGAAGTACGGTCTACATCTTGTGGCTCTGCCAGTTGAATGACAACAGAAATTTTGAAATATTAACTGTATTTCAGTTTTTTTTTTTTAATATCTGTCAAATACATCAAGATTGTATTTCAGGGTGTTATGTGACGCGGCTTACTGGTACAGGCCTGGAGCTGATTGCACAGAAGTGGAGTCATAGTTTAATTGAAGTAGATCTAGCATGGAGCACTGCCACACAGGCCGTAGACCTAGCGGTGACAGCACTTGCTGAACAGGGAGCAGTGTCACCTCTCAGGTAAAGTTACCATTATTGTGTGACATATGAGGTTCCCTCAGTGAAGTTTCTGAATATTCACTTCTTCTGTGTTGTGATGCTGTCATGTTGGATATGTGGTTCCAATGATTTCAGTGGGGTCTGTTAGGTTGAGGCAATTGTTGGAGTTCTAGACACTGAACAAGAAGGCATTGTGATTCTTCAAAATGTTGGAAGTTACATGCCCAGTGACAGACACAACATATATATCTCAGAAAACTGTATCTGTACATACAGTTGAAGTCTTCCTATGCTAACTTGATCCTCTTTAGATGTGTTAGGATTATTAAATATAGTAATTTGTACTGTTGTGTTTATGTAATGATGCTACCAGTTACAAAGTTGATGTAATAGCACTGACAAAGGAAAACTGAAGAACTCGGAATAAAACCTGCTCATTAGCGCTGTGGCCTCCACAAATCCTATCAACCCAGGTATCCATGGTGAGAGGGTGGCAACTAACTCTCTGAACCTTGACATGTCGAAAAATTTGTTTGGAGCAGTGAGAGTAACCTGTTGAAGCTGTTAAACTTGTGTACTGAAAATTGTTATAGGCACTTTGTGGATTTTGAAATGATTACAGTCTGTACCATCTGAAAATGCCTTATGATATGAATATGATTTTTTGTATGGAACTCACTGCTGCATTCTTATTCTATCAGCTGATAAGTTTAAGAGGAGTTGGTTAGTTACTGTTACATCAAGACCTTCCGTGATCCAACATGATCAGTTGTACATGCATCAGAAGACTGGATCAACTTAACTTTTTGTCAGAATGCGAATAATTAAGGTTCTCACTGTACTGTTGTTGAATATTAAATTTTATCCTCTGGGCCATTTAATTAAGAGTGCTGGGTCTGTGGTACAGCATTTTTTGTGACAGCCTTTTAAATCATTTTTGAATGATTAAAAATAAATGTTTATATCTTATGAACCAAAAACGGTGAAATAATGAAATAAGCTGCATTGTGTGGGAAGTAAGAGATATTTCACTGTATCAAGAAGTGCAGTAGAAATGTTTAATGCCTACATATGGAAAACAAATTTTTAAAAAAGTTCATAATTTTCAATTTATTTTACTTACATTTGTGTTTTGGGCTCCTAATTTGTGTAGGAAGTTGCAAGTTCAAAAGTTGTAGAGTGTTGCTTTGGCATGGTAGTCTCAGAAACATCACCTTACTACACACAATCCCACATCAAACTTCTGCCACACTTCACTGAAAACTTTTCACACCACAGGCAGTACATGCACCATATTTTTATTACATCACTGATACCGACCAGGACATACCAACCTTTGTTGTGTGCTGTTCCAGTCTACTGGCTTGTGCCATCATTTCCATTATATCTTTCACATAGGTGAATCAAGAATCTGCATATTAAATTCCTTTACAGATGTTTCAGTGTGCCTTAAAAATGCATTAAATTTCTTAGTGCATAAATAAAAATGAATTTCTGTGCATTTCAAAGTGTTCAGTTTTTTGTCCTTTTGTGTTCAGCTGAGGCTTTATTTATTTATGTGGTTATGATATGCAGTGCCTAGCCTATATATCATCCTTTTTTCAAACCTAATGTCTGTAACAGTGCACTATCTCAACTGGCATGAAACATCCTGAGCACCAAAAATTCGTTTGACATTAAAATTAACAGTCACTTGGAATACAGAAATTCTGTCAAGAAATAATTGTTGATAATATATTAAATTTAAGAGAAATAAAATTAAAGATCATATAAAAACTTTTGACATTTTATCAAATAAAGGCCATTGGTGTTTAGTCCCTCTTAGAAGTTATATATTCTGCCTCCCTGTGTGGCTTCATCCACACACAAGTCTCTGTTTTGGCTGTGATAACAGTGACATTGTGTAGTTATATTTCAGTGGCACACAGCAGAAACATCCTACTGTATGGCACGCTGTCACTAGATGTTCCTGTGACTGCAGTGCTTGGTCAAGTGAATGAGGTTTGGTGCCTAGTGTAATGATTTCTTCTTCATCTTCTTCATCCTCCTCTTACACTGTGCATTAACTGAACATGTGTAAGTCCTATTCGGTCTGTTCATCTGTTTGCACGGTTCAGCTCAAGAACTGCTAATCAGATTCTTTTGATACGATACGATATAAATTTACTGCATTTGGGTTTCTACCGAGTAGCACTGGTCTTTACACTGTACACAAAGGAGAAACAATATAGATCACAGAACACACAAAATGGAAAACAAAACATATAAAACAATAAAACAAAAATAAAAAGGAAACTAACAACTTGAATGGATTGAAGCATAACAAAGGATGAAGGACATAGAACAAACAGTTTGAGGACAAATATGCAAACAGTGGAGCCAGATACTGTACACTAGCACTTGTACATTACTATAAGTAAATGCTACACTCACTCCACAAACACCTTCACTTTGCTTCTTTCTCTTCACTTCACTTCACTTCACTTCACTTGCAATGTGGTGTATGTGCTTTGTGCGGGCCCAGTAAAGAGATGTAATACCACTGATTTTTGTATTGGTCACTGTACTAGTTCTGTACTGTCACAGGGTGGCTAAGTAATATTGCATTTTTTAAAAGATTTTAATGAAAGCTGTTTCTCAAATTAAGATATTAACAAGTGGGTGGATTTTTGGTGAAGTTTTGTGTTATAAAGAACTTTATAAAAAAAAAGATTGCAGAGTTTTCATGAGCACTGTGTCCTACATTACAGATTGTGAGCTGGGGTAGTGTAGTTGGTATAGGTTCGACAACCAAGGATTCACAGTTTGATTCCTGGGACAGCAAGAGATATATTCTTTTCAGAAGTGTTGCCAACATTGACTCTAGGGCCTGCATAGATCTTTTCGTTGGGTACCAAAGACTTCCGCAGGTGTGAAGCAGCAGGAGTATAAAGCTGATCACTTGTCTCCATCAAAGTGACCAGGTTAAGTTTAAGTTTTATTGTATGTGCTCTCCCTGTATGTCTTCATAACGTGCAGGGACCAATGTACCTTTACACACTGCATCTTTCATATTTGTTCAGTGAGTCTTTTACTCTGTACAATCCAGGGTTCTAAACCTGTGTGGCTCATCAGTGAGTCTCAGTCCTGTGAAGGCAATATTGCTGCGGTGTCCGTTACTTGTTTCCCTGAACCTGTCATCATGTCGAGCACTACCTCGTGGCATGAAGCGGCTGTATGAAGGCAGTGAAGTAACCGAGCTGCGAAGCACATTTGAGGAGAAGCCAGAAGCTGAAAAGGAGGCAGAACCATCTCCAGAACAAGAGGAGATGGAGACTGTGAAGGTGGTTGGACAAAATGAAGATTCTGTGCTAATGGTAGGAGAAAATGGTGCCAGCTGTTTGAAGTAAGTGGAAAGTAATGTACCTTGATTGGCTGTCAATTCCATACCACTATGCTCTTCATTTTCTTCCAAAGATATGTTCCATGACATGTTCACTCATTCCACTGAGAGTGAGTACAAATCCATGTATCGTACTATTGCAGACCTGTTAAACTCAAAAAAGGTTGTGAACAAAATCTGAAATCCAACCTGATATCTTGTGCCCCAACATATAATGTTTCTTCCCTTGTCATCCTTCATTTGTTCATTTTTCAGTGTAGGTAAATGCGAGGACCTACAGTATTCCTTGTATTTCATTTTGCAGGATTACTTGGGTGTATTATGCAATAAAAATAATAGCTTTGCATCTCTGAAAATTATTTGATTACTGACTTACTTACTGAGCAAATAACATATGTTTTTCTAACACATTTTTAATTTTTTGAACTTTAAAATTTACAGTGACATAAAAGTGTTAAAATAAACATTTTTGCAAGTAATAAATGACTTGAAATGATAAATAGTTGAGAAAGTAGGGTAACTTACAACAAAACTCTTGTTGTAACAATTTTACATTGTATAACAATAATTAGAATATTTACCTTTGTTGGTCATAGGAAATATACCTTAACATCCGTCCTCTCCTGCCTTTTGCTGATGGGAGTGATGACTGAAGATAAGAAAAACTTTCAGGTTGATGACCGTAGATACATACATACATATGTGCACACATAGATATGTACGCACATACAAACACACACACACACACATGCACATACATACATATGTGGGCCATTTCAGAATTTGTGCATGTGATTTTATTGTAATATAAAATACAAGATAACAACTGTACTGATATTCCTGAATGTTTACACACATGTCCTCTCCTCAATGTAATCACCAACACTGTCCACATGCTTTTCCCATCTATGTGGTACATGATCAATTGCAGTTCTATATTCATCCTCTCAGGGAATGTAAAGAGGCAGTAACAGCAGTGCTGATATCGTCTTCTGTTTCACACTGTTTCCTCCAAAGATGTTGTTCCACATGTGCAAACAACAAGTTATCACATGGGTCAGGGTCTGGAAAGTAGGGAGGATGTGCCAACACCCTTCTGCCCCAGTACTGCACAGATTTGCACATTGTGATCATGATGAGGGGTCGCATTGTCCGGGAGCAAAATGACACCACATTCCAGCAGTTCTGATTGTTTGCGGTGAATTGCTGGCCTCACCTTATCCTGCAAGAGTGTGCAGCAATATTAGCCATTGATCATCATATCAACTGGCATGGGATGGTCAAGCATAAGTACATTTCAGCTGAAGAACTTGACATGCATGACTTTCGGAGCACCCTGACTGCACTGTGCAGTGTTCTTCCTTGGTGACGTTTGGGCGCACCTTTCAGCATTCTGTCATTTCAACTGAGGGTTGATTGAATGAATCCATGACTTGTCAGCCATTAAAATGTGGCTGAGGAATGCGTTGCCTTCCTTTCTGCAATGCAGCGGATGGGTGATGACAAGAAAAACTCACAGGGCTCTTTGGTCATCTTTCCATGTGTGGAATTCACTTTGCACAAACTCTCTATTCCACAGGCTGTTGGTGAAGATAAGTTAAACACTTGCTGGAGAGGTACTGACTGCTGTAGCAATTACCATGCATGAAATACTGTGAAATGTCACTGACATGATTTTGAACTGTTTCCATCATCACTGCAAATAAAATATATTACACAACATTTTGAAAGTACATTGCTTTTGTCCTCAGGTAAAGCTACAAACTTATGAAAAAGTTGACAATCTGGGAGAATCCAAGCGTACAATTCATATTAAGAGAAAAATGATCCATATCCCTAAAATAAATAGTATATACAATTCTCCACATAAATTGTAATACAATGAAAACACAAATTTTTCCCTTATTAAAACTGAAAATCACATCACCTAAAACAGCAATAAAATAAAATAAAATAGCTTTGTTAAAATAAATGTGAGACAGTAACAGCCCAATCATCACACTCTGTTGAGTATCTAAGAACTCTCTACAGAGCACCAGACATTCATATGTACCATGCTTGAAAGTCTGACCCACTTGTGCAACTCTTTATCTATTAAAGGGAACAAAATAGGTGATACATCCAAACTTGGCTGTTAGAACATGACATATGTGCTGCCTTTTCATATCATATGTATAGAGTTAGGCCCAAATTGTGATATGGTTGTATTAGTCTAATAGATCTTACGTTGTTCCTCAAAAGCGTGTGATGCCAGCTTGGATTTATGAAATACTGAGCATATGTTTAAGGACAGATATCACTTTTCCACTTGGCATTCACCCATCGCCATTGTTGGGGCTGCATTGTGAGGGGTGTCATCTGTTTTTCCTGCCATTCTGAATGGTGTTCATCCACTGGCAAACAGTTTCATATGAAGGAGCTGGTGTCCCTCAACCTTCCTTGAACATATAACGCTCTAGAGCACTTTTATTCAACACAGTGTGCAGTTGTATTGATGTTATTTTATCTGTCCATGAGGAACTTCCTTGCAGTCTTCTCTGATCCATAGCTAAACAGCAATTGACGTCACAAAGACATTGCTGTTGCATAATTTGTGTTCAATCATATGAAACACTGTATGGTTCTGCCACCATACAGTCTTCTGAAGTGACTTATGTACATACATATACACACACACACACACATACACACACACACACACACACACACACACACACACATATGTACGAGGGGTGTTCAGTAATTTATCTACCTGTGTAAAAAAGAAACAACTTATCACAAAAAATATTTTTTATTTTTCAATGTAGTCCCCTAATAACTCAATACACTTCGCCCACTTTTGTTGCAACGACTTTATCCCCCTGGAAAAAAATCTTTTGACTGCTCTTCAAACCAGGTCGTG
>Ga0131853_10007522_pt1 | contig 19748 bp, 14 predicted proteins | sample TergutLab28metaG_FD_92764 | JGI IMG/M metagenome (GOLD analysis project Ga0131853, IMG submission 92764) | Labiotermes labralis P1 segment gut microbial communities from Petit-Saut dam, French Guiana - Lab288 P1 (version 2) (version 2) | ecosystem: Host-associated > Arthropoda: Insects >... | reverse complement strand
CTGGTCTAACAATAACATAACTGACAGAATTACGGTTTCTTAATTTCTTTCACGACTATTCAGGTCTGTCTTTGTAACCATAGCCTACCTTACATTTATTGCATGGTGAGACAGAATCGTATATCATGTCCGTCTATCCGTCCACATACCGACCTTTTCAATAAAGTTTTAAGCAAATGAAGACTTTTCATAAAGCTTTGTGTCTAAATCGCTGTAGTAGGTGCGGTTTCAACTTTTTGGTCTTCGAACCTTTCCCCCTGCTAGTCGTGTAGAAGGGCCGGTAAATACTGAATAGAGACCAGGCAGAACCTCTGAGCCGATTTTGATGCTCCAGAGGACAGTTGGACTTTTGCATCTGCCGAGAATCTAACCACAACACATTGGATCATCCAGCCCATAGCCTAGTAAGTAAACCCACTGAGCTCTATAAGTTTCACTTTCTGTTTTGTTAATCCTGTAAAGTCAATAATAACAGCACACGAGTTTCGAATTTACGGTGTGAAAGGATTAGCTTCTTTATTTTGTGAGTACATATATTTTTATTATTCTACATCTGTTTCATTTTCTAAAGCACAGCAAATTAGATAAAGCAAGGAAACACAACCAGAATTTCGTAAATTCTTTCGTGACTTTTACTCGCAAAAAACAAACACTTTTTGGTTGGTTTACGCAGTCCCGTACGAAGATTTATTTATGTAGTACAAATTTCTCACTACATAATCTACTCAGTCGATGCAGAGTATTGGGAGGAACAAAATACCCACTACAAAGGTAATTCCGAGAGACGCCACGTATTGTGCAACTTGAGCTGTAACGCAATACGAAAATCGATAAAACGGCAGAAAAACCAGAGATGCTACATTTAAGGTTTTTACTTTACTAAGCTGTATGAAAAATATCTGCAGAAATGAAAGCCTTCGAGATAAAAGACGATAAATATTATCTATGTGGTGTCTCTCCCAGACATGTCGGTAGTGACGCCGATCTTTCTCAGGTACAGATTCCGCTATGAAGGGAGAAACGCCTCTCTTTGAAAATATCACACGAATTCAAGAAACAAGCTAAATAAATGGAAACTGTCGAACCTTATCAAAGTAAGGAAGCAACGTCAACATTTAAAAAATTTATCCTAAGTACACAATATTTGAACCAAACGAACACAAGAGTCTAAGCTGCAATGAATGAAATGTTCTAGTTTCTCTTCTACATCTTTTTTTTTTGCAGTGATTTTCTACCGCAGTCGATGCAGTTGTGTTTGTACGTAAAACAGAACTCGCGCAGCCAGTTTCTGCAGCTCACACATTCCACTCAGTCATCTTCCTTAATTATTTGCACGTTGTTTTCCCAGCATCACGCCATTTGTTTTCAGAATCTGCAGCTGTCTCTTGATTATGAATATCTGTTTCCAATTACTTATCTTTCTGCATTTTCTGACCTTGTAGACCTGAAATATTGGGGCTATTTACACATTAGTTGTCTCTGTTCTTTGGCTTTACTTCCTCTTCGCTTCTTTTGCTTTTCCTCAAGATTGTTAGCTTCTTCAGTGATAAAAAGAGAGCGCCTGGTTTTTATTTGCATATTTTCTCGGCACTTTAGGCACTGTACCAGTGGCGTACCGGGGGGTTGGGGGGATTCAACCCCCCCCCCCCCGAAATTCCGAAGGCCCTCCAAAATCGTGCCAAACTCAACCCAATTGTGAAAACTGTTAAAAATTGCTGAATTTAGGAAGCCAACACCCCAAGAAGTTCGGAAAAAGGCAGTAAAATTCTAAAACTACCTGGGTTCTCAATTGTTTTACATAAGCAATGACAAATAAATTGGTTGTCATCCTAAATAGACTTAACGTACCAAAAATTAAGAAAATTTTACTATATGAAATGAAATTTCTTGTACAAATTACAACTGCCTCCAGAACCCCTGACTAGGGCGCTTCCGTCCTCAGATTCCCGTTCTCTCTGTCCTCTGTCCTCAACTGAATTTGTTGAACCCCCCCAGACAAAATTCCTGGGTACGCCACTGCACTGGACTGATCTTAAAAAACTGGAGTAGGTAGTTTCTTCAGGGGAAGTGTCAAGAGGAAGTAAAACACTCAAAATACTTACTGAAGGTTCTGCTGAGATAGGTAACACATTTTGAGTGTTGGTTACTGAAGTAGAGGTTACACAACCCAGAGCCATATTTGGCAGTGCCGCTTCTATAGAAGTTATGGTTTCGCTGGTATCAGGAATGGAGAGCAGGCACTCTGTTGCGGTTGGAAGGATTAATACCCGTTGACTCAAAACACTTACCCCAACACCCACGGAAACAACTTTACTGTTAGCAAACCCAATGAAGCACGCCATGCGATATCAAGTGAGTTTATAAGCTGCGACTTCGTTTTTGAAATGTCTTTAAAGGCCCAAAATTTACTTACTCAAAGGCTGTAAAGTAAGAGTACTGTGATCCGGTACACGAATGATAGTAACGTTATTTTCAACAGCAATGTGAAGCAATAAAAGGGAACTGCAATAAGCTCTGTGGCCATTTGAATGAGGAATGACCCTTCCTGAAGTTTTATATTGAGGAAATGCTCTGTGAACAAATTGATGAAAAAGTCCGTGTTAATGTAGACGAATTCCGGTTCATGTACAGGTCTTAATTTTGGTATAAGCCACCCCCGAAATCCTCTTTCTTGTTGACGTCCTTGAATATTAGAACAGGAGGCAGAAATTGACCTGCAGCATTACAGTGTGTTGTCACTGCAATATGTTCACAGTTTCCTCCCAATGTTAAAACACGAAATTTTTAGCGCTCTTGTATGTCATTACAGGGTCAGGTTTCTTATCTATTTTTGTACCACTTTTATCAATGTTGAAAATGTTCCCAGGTGTGTCAGAAGGGTTATTTTCGGTCGCCACTTTCTCCAGCATGTTAAAAAATATTCCGACTGTGCTGCGGTTCATTCTTTGATCTCTAGCTAAAGATCGACTTTCACTACTCATAACCTGCAGTTTCAGTTTGATTTCTGAAATTATTTGAAATTCGCATTTCTCTAGCAAGCCTGTATGCAGTAGCACGAACAGTCGGCGTGCGACAAAATTTTCTTTTCAGAGAGTCTGAATATGTGCGACGATTTGTATGGGTTTATCCTCATTGTTAGAAACAAGGATTCAGTCCAGTTGGAAGATAGAGCAATAAAACGGATAATTTTTAGTACTTTAAAATGTATATGTTTCATTTTTTTCAAAACTATTTGGAACAATTTAAGTGCGGCAGTTCTCCCCAAATTGTTTGCGGTGTCTCTCTCAAACTTCACACACCCCAACCCACTTGCGCCCACACTGAAAGACATGGCGGCTACGTGGTGTAAAGGCAAGGTCGACAAAGCTGGAAACCTGTAATATACAATAATGGTACAGTTACGTCGATTGGAATTCATTAGGGCACATTTCGTGTGCACTAGAGAAAATTTCGAGCTAAAATTAATAAACTCACCCCATAAGAGCCGTCACTATTCCTGCAAAACGGCGCCGATTTTCACTATGGTCACTCACAACACTTCCATAAACTTACTGAAAAAGTTAAGGTGCTGCGTTCTCCAGACAATTGCCAGAACCCACAAAATTAATAAATTCGGTGCCTCTCCTGCCGCGGCAGCTCTCCCGAATTACTATAATCTTCAATCAAAATTTCCGGTGCCCGGAGGAGTTTCGTACTGGAAAATTTCCCATTTCACTTCGGATTTACAGTGATATCATTTTGAACAATGCAACTGCGGCAATGTTTGTTAATTTTATATGTTATTGTAAATAATATGGAACACACTTTTTTCATGCCTCTGCATGTTTCGAGCACGTGTGCTCGAAACATGTAGAGGCATGAAATAAAACTTATTGTAAAACAAAATTTTGTACATCAAGTTGGTTAATTACTAAGATAAATATACTGAAATGCACGGTCAGAAAAACATCAAAATTTCTCACTACATGTCAAATACGCTAAAAATAAATCCCTATACACTGAGAAGGGTTAAGTGGAGTGAAGTTTCAGTATCGCAAAAATATATGAATCAAAAGTAATAATTTAACCCTTTACCTGCTAACGTGGAGAATATGGTGAGCTCCGAATAATTCTAGAAAAGGGCAGATGGGATTTAATTCGGCGTTTAAAGAGTTAAACTTTGTTCCTACACTCGACTTTCACCATTCGGTCAGAAATGAGCAACCGCGGAGCGCATTTGTTAGACCATTTCAGTGAGCACAGAATAACTCGGAGGCGTTCCACACATTCACATGGTAATGGCCGTTTCCTTACACTTACTGTATATACGTCTGGCTATTTATCCTGTCTTCATTTTTACTGTCGCCAGGATTCATGCCGCCATTTCCTGTAATTTCATTCCAGAAAAGAGGTCTTCTGAGACGCGTAACTTATGCGATTGAACATGCCAGGAAATCTCTCTCTTGCGCGCGCTTTGACCAAGTTGCTCAACAGTAATTCAGAACATGTTTGCTCTGGTGAATGTAGCCACAGTGAGACGTTATGCCGAACGCAGCTCATTTAGCACAACAGAACAGTTGTTTTTATGGTGTTTTTCAATCGACTTTGGAAATAACATAAGTATAAAATTTTACGTAATGCTGGAATTGTGTGTACGAGTATGTTGACATCACCCTTAGTTTTCCTAATAATGATTATTAAATTTAACTTACAGACTTCTTAATTAAGTTTCATTACTTTAAAGCAATAAAATTCAGTATAATATTCAAAAATATATTCGTACTTGGTTATAACTTCATCGAAGCAACCAGATAACTTGTGTCGTCATAAACGAGTGTCACTCTAAGTGTGGTGTTGACAAAAGTGAATGGAAAGTGTTTAGATACAAATTACAGGCCTGCAGACATATTATTTAATATTAATTTTCATTAATTAATCTGAAATTTCAACTAAAATTAAAATTTCAAAATAATAAAAATTCGTCTACAATAATTGTATATTTGCGCAGAGGATTTGTTTAAAAAATATATTACCTTAAAATTAAAATTTTGGAAGAAAAAGTTCTGAAGAGAAGAGGACCGTCCATCGGAACGTTCCAACTTCACTTGCTTCACCCACTGTCAACCATGTCACTTCGTTCAGACTTTCAAAATCGCTTCTTTCGATCCGGTCCGTTCAACGCACTAACCAATAGCATTGATACTGTTTTTCCAAATCCTTTAGATCGTAAAATTTACGATACTAAATTCCCGACAGACGTCAGATTTATTTTTTTCCTGTTTCTTTTTCTCGTATCACTCTAACTTCTGTTTCAACGCTCAAAAGCTCCCTTTTTCCTGACTGTAGCCATGTTGTCACGTTTTCAGTCTCCTATTATCTACAGCAGTAGAAACGTAAAGACAGACTTTAAGCACCAAGTGAACTGCTGTTACTGCTATTATTTTCCAAACCTCGAATTTATATAGCTACCTGCTCGAGTTAAAAGGCTTGTCTTCTGAAGGGCGAGACAGTAGAATTCCCAGCCTAGTCTAATTCCTTGAAAATTGTATTGGAAATGATGACTGGCAATGACGCTATATTCGAGGTACATGCTCTTATGTATGTTGTATGGCAGGCAAATACGTGCATTATGAGGAACTACGAGTAGTTGGTACCAGACAATGTATAACGTTATAGCCAAGCTGTCGCACACACCGACGTCATTATTACAGAGTTCGACTGTAATTAAAAAAAATAACAAATGGTTAACCCTCAAACACACACATTAGAACTTCATTAAAAGCATAACAATTGCGGTCCCTTCGATTCGTCACTGCATATAATTTCTCTAGTTATTGGATGACGCAACATACAGACGGAAGTAATTAAAATAGTTTTTATGTCTGGAGTTCTACTAACTAGATAGGTTGTTACAGTTTATCAGTGGCGTATGAACACCTATAATGATTTCAACCCTGAATGGATTACGTACTGCGAACGAACAGTTTTTGATAATTTTATAATCGTAACTAGAATAGATTTGTCATACAGTACTAGTCAAACAGTTTTAATACCTTTTATGATTAATTGTCGTGTACGGTAAGGCGCTGTCTTGTTTACTGATTCTGCTGTGTAATAGTTGACTGATTGAGGTAATTTATATGATTTATTTTATGCATCGTTTTGTTCAGTAACCTTGGTTTTTATTTTATATTATTTAGTTTTGGATTTATGTTACATTGTCTATGTCACATGGAACGACGTACGATGGGTATATTTTTTATATGCCGAAGTTCGTAGAGTTCATTAATCCCGTAAGAGAAAGCTGAGCGCCCCATTGTATGCACGCCATTCGATACCACGCAACCCGATGCGCGCAAGTAAGAAGCTCTATAAATAGTGTCTAATTATAATTGTGTGAACAAGCTTTCGTCCTTCCTGTGTAAAAAAACTCTTGTTAAAGAGAAAATTAAAGAGGTCTTTTCTCCTACTAGTAACTCAAAGTACGTTATGTTGAGGTTCATGGATTAGTATTTAAATTGTATTAATTGAAACCGTGTAGCAACTGAGTACTTTCGGTTCAGTGTGTTCGGCTTTATAATTCTAAATTAATTTCAAAATTACGTATCGTGTAGGGTCACACTGAATCGAGAACAAGCAATTATTTTCCAAACTTAAAATTTGGTACGCAGTAAGTACTTGTGTAACATGTAAATTTAAATTTCTCTTTCTAATATTTGAAGAATAAAAAACCAACTAGATGTCACTTGCTATTTTTATTTTACTTCTAAGAGACTCAACATATTTCGGGCATTAATATGCCCGAAATATGTTGAGTCTCTTAGAAGTAAAATCAAAATAGCAAGTGGTATCTAGTTGGTTTTTTATTCTTCAACTATCAGAATGATGCAAGGTCTAATAAACATCAGATTCTCTTTGCGAATTTTACGGATTTCATTATTTTATTTTTTTATTCTTGTATATATATATTCTAATCTGTAGTAAAAGTAGACTATACTTCAACCCTGCTTAACCCGCACTACTCCAGTAGGCAGCAACAGAAATCTTCACTTTGAACAGCCAGTTTTCTCTTACTCCTAACGAGAAACCTAGCCACGATTTTATCTCTACGAGTGAGTGAAATATTAGGAAGAAGATTTTCCTGCGCATTTATACATATTCCCACTACAGACAAACAGTTGTCTGTAATTTGCAACAACGGACTAAACCTCCAGGTGGCAGCCCTACAGTTGGCTAGGTTGGGGTAAGAGGAGATAATCGCGTGCCACGCTAGGTCATCTACCATTACGAATCCGTCAGGTAGGCTATATCCGGTCAGGAAAGCCATATCCCTTGAAGTAACTGCGAGCACAATTGTGTAACCACCCGTGAGCGTAGCTGTCATTGTGCTGTTTCATGCACATGACTTCTATTTCATATCTTACAAGATCACAAATACTGGATTCAGATTTGGATGGCTTGTTCGCCTACAGTAAACCTTGTTTTATGGCCCTGTACATAGAAATTGTCCCTGCATTTTAAACTCCCACTTTTTTGCAAGATTTTATTAATTTCATGGAGTTATGTTTCAATATATACAACAGATTAGCTGACTTGGGAGTATTTGTTTTAATATCTTACATCTTTGATGTTCTCGAATCTGGATTTAAGGCGGTTGCCGGTATGGTCTATAAAATATATAAATACAAGGGAAAGATTTTAAATATTGACAGAATGCAAAATGGCGGGTTCCGATGACGTGGTGTTTAAATACGAGTAAAAGGATAAGAAATATAATAATATCACTTATTAGATATTCTTAAGTTCGAAAAAAAGCGTGAAACCAAAGGCGACGAAGTACAAGAACAGGAATAGTATTAAAAAGATTATGCTCAGGTCTCACAAATCTGTCTTACACTGAAAACGTCCTAACCAAAATTTTCGGTCCCCATTTATTTAGCTACGGTATATAATCGTCAACACTTGATTAGCGTGTTTGAATAAAAAAGAAAATATAATGTAAATGATTTTAAAAGTATTAAGGGACGCCGTATATAGAAGTAACACCACAACGTTTACTGACAATACTGAGGTCAACTACTAAAACCGTTATCGATACAACTGTTCTTCCCTCTGAACAATCTGTGTAAGAAACAGGGTTCATAAACACACACAAGACAAAATTTGTAACCGTTTTACCGATATTCTGGTCAAAAATTGTATGCAATTCTTGTTTTTCCCATACGCGATATTTGTGATGAGAGTAAAGGCGTTCTACCCAATGGAAATAACGCGCTGTGTACGTCACTTACTGCTGAGGTATTTTTACATTTTAACGTGAAATATATTCCACATTCCTAACTTTGTAAAAATAGTAAGAAATTAGTTATACACGAATGTAACCTACCTTTTTTTCCCTGCTTTGAAGCGTACGCATGTCGTCATTAGCGTATCCTGTGGTGGTTGATGTGGAAACCCCGTAGGGCTCTAGGAAATGAGAGACTACAACCCCCCCCTCCCGACTGTGCATCAAGATGTGGGCGAAGCTGCTGTAACATCGGACAAATAGTTTTATGCCACAGGTCAAAAAAAAGTCTTTAAAAACTTCATGGAGACGTTTCTCTGTGTAAAGAGATGTTCTCGACACCGGCTAATATTTTTATATAGCTTTATATTGCAATGTGTTTCAACAAAATTTAAACACATACAATAATATTTGTAACAGGATCGTGACAGCCATATAACTCTAAATGGCTCTACGGGAGAAATGTCTGTGTAAGAAAATAGTGTACCGGGAACTTTATGTATAAAAACAGTCCCCACCTAACACGGAAAGTATGTTAATCTGCTTGTAATATTTACGGGATTTTGCAGTTATACTCTTAAATCATTTCTCAAGCCTCGTGTGACCTAACTGTGACATATTATTATTATTACTAAGTCACTGAATTTCCCCCCCCCCCATAAGTCTTTACAAGCAATAAGACGTGCGCTATTACTAGTAAGGTATTTTTGTGAAATTAATAGCCTACCTTTGCCGTTGTCATGATACATGTGATCGCGGGGGACATTTTTCAGAAAAAAAATATTCTTATGAAGCGGGAAATACTCGTTTATAGTACTGAATTTTTTTATCGATTTGTCAAATAGTCAAATATGTTTCTACCGGGGAAAAAAATTATCAGAAGTACATAAGCATTAGGAAGATGAATCGGATGTTAAAGAAAAAAATGTAGATATATATAAAGTTCGGAGGAGACGTCAGTGGGCTCTTGTACGAAAAATTCACAAATTTCGATAAGAATATTCCGTAATTGCTTTGTAAATTTTACTGCTTTACCGTATGAGACAAAATATGTAGAATTAAATAGAGTTACTTGAAATCAACAATAATCAGCACTTTCAATGGAACTTTTTTCTGCGAATGTGTGTCCGGGCAACCAAGAATGCAATTAAAAACGATGGATTTAAAAAACATCCAAACCAAAAAAATAAATAAATAAACGGTTTGTTGCTTGTAATGGAGTCATTATTGATGTTGATCGAGTTTCTGGGATAGCGTATTGTGTGTTCGGCAAAATGTGATGCTGTTACCTTCAGCCTGAAAGTCAGTATGGACCGAAAATGAAGGTAGAACTTTTCTCCGAAACGTCGGCAAATTTTTACTAGACAATACGGCGTTACGCCCAAAAAAGTAAAAATTTCTGGAAGAGAAATTATTCAAGTTGTACAAGTGGGACACTCAAACAGGATGAATAGAAACTGTGAAATGAAGAACTCTAACAAACGCAGCATATGGATAAACAAAATGTGTTAAACATACAGAAGGAATAACGTTAAAAGAAACATTTTGTGAACCGCAAGAGAAAAAGCGATAAAAGAACTCCAGAATTATCAATATTAAGATAAATGCACATTACAATAGAAGAAAATGAGCTGAAAGTCCCAGAACGATAGGTGTGACACGAAATACCAATACAAGTTTGAGAATCCAAAAGGGAGAAAAGCAATTCACAGTCAGGATTCACGGATCTACGGTTGAAATTTAAGGTACAAATGCTAGCAATATACACAGGATATTATTTTATCTGACAAAACGCATCATTTCGCACTCAGACCGTTTCTTGTCACCTCAGGATGGGCAGCACTTGCCATTTTTCAAATTTCCCGTAAGTCGTCTTACTTCGGTTTTACTTCAAGTCTCTGAAGTTCACGTTGAGTTCTTACGCACTACATTTTCAGAACGTGATGGCAGTATATTTCCCTCGACTGGCACATAAGCGACATATACACTAGGAAAGTTATTCATTGCTCGTCGAAGTTATATAAGTCAAATGAGCCGATTAGGAGTGACAAGCGAGAGCTAGAATAATTTCCCAATGAAAATATACAGTGCGTTTCTTTCATCCCTGAACAATGCAGGGCTGCTTTATCGCGCAGAAAACCTATGTAAGTCGGAACATCCGGTGACAGCTACGGTGTTCAGGACAACGAAAAGAGGAAGACACTCTACATGGAATTTCTGACTGGCAGGTTTGTTTCGCCATTCAACGAAAACAAAACGTTATTATGTTGTGAAACACTCCTGCTGCTGTAAACCAGATATTCATTTGTTTGGGTGTTACATAACATAGAGTGTTACGTGGCACTATAACACTGCTTTCAGTAACACAACACTAACCGTTGCTCTAATTATTTATGTGCTCGTGTAATCGGATCCGGGTCTGTCACTCATTGCGTCGTTTTGTGTCATACGAAAATCCTCGGAATAAGCTGTGCAGGATAATACACTGTAATTTTAAAAATTATACTGTCACAGATTAACAAAAACGCAAACAGAACGAGTAGTTCAAGGTTTCATTTACAAGGAGAGTAACCAAAACTTTGGTAGCGAAATCTAGAGTTAAACACCGCAAATACTGGATATGGTGGTATTATCTATCACCGTTCGACAGAAGGTCTCACTATCTTGGTACTATTACCCCATTTCTTATATGGTCTTTGGGGTTAATTGTGTTACCAAGGTTTCCCACTAAGCATTTCCTCATTCTTTATCAACCATCTCTCCCAAGTCCTAGGCACGTTTAGTGTGCAACATGAAGCCTTAGGCTTGCCACATATAAATTATTATTATTATTATTGTTATTATAGTCTTCATCATCATCATTATTTTTATTTTTGTCATTGCCTAATCATCCTCAAATCATTATCATCATTATCTTCTCCATCGTCTTATTTTTCTTCTCCTTCTCCTTCGTCTGATGGTATTTAGCTCGCAAATAATAATAATAATAATAATAATAAGTTTCAAGCCGCTGACCTTCTCCACGACAGGGAGGCTTACATAAATAGTTAGGTATAGTTTCACTCATACGGATGGAAGAACGGCCTCCAATAGGGGGCGTAGCTGCAAATATGTAGAATAAGCAATCGCGGACTGCCGACAAGGCGTGGTCCTCCAACTTGGAGTTTGGCCGAGGTGTTGACAACTCCTCACCGTCAAAACTGGCTTAGTTACGAAACATACACGTGTGCCTCAGACCTGGACTGAACCCTTGGTATGACCTAAGCTATGGAAAGAGGACATGAAATTTGGTATCTCGAATGTAGGAGCCTGTATAGGTAAGGTTCATTTACAACAGCAGCCAAGGAATTAGCAAGATATAAATTATATTTATTGGGTTTAGAGGAGATTGGGTGAGACAAGGGGTCACGGTAAGAGTAGGGGATTATATTTTTCTCTGTGAAAAAAGAAACGAAAATCATTAATTGGGAACAAGAATTGTTTTATACACTGCAGAACAGTAGCAGTAGTTAAGAGAGTAGAGTTTGTTAGTGATAGGATGTCATATATATATATTTCTCAGAGGTCGCTGGAGTAGTAGCCTATCATTGTTTTGAACACGCATGCAACAAGTGAGGAGAAAAGTGATGACTCAAAAGAAGAATTGCAGCAGGTTTTCCATCATTTCCATAACTGCCGTATAAAAATTCTGTTAGGAAAGTTTAATACAATTTGGAGAGAGAAGATATTTTTAAACCGACAGTAGGGAATGAAAGTCTGCATCAGGATACAGATGATAATGATGTTAGAATGGTAAAATTTGTCACACCAAAAATTCAGTAGTGAAGAGCATGATCGTTTCCGGACCGAAACATTCATAAATACACCTGGATATCTTGTGATGGGCAGACCAGATTGAGCATATATTGGTTGATAGATAGGAGACAGTATTCGAGTATACTCTATGTACGATCTTTCAGAGGAGCTGACTTTGATACTGATCACAATCTGGTGGATGCACAAGTTAGGGAAATATTGGCAGTAATTAAACAAGCAGCACAGAAATTTGATGTAGAAAGTTTTAATCTCAGGAAGCTAAATGAGCTGGAATTTAGGAAAGAGTATCAGATTGCGATCTCAAAGAGGTGTGCAGCTTTGGAGAACTTAAGTGATAGCGAGGATATAAATAGGGCTTGGGAGAACACTGAAGAGAATATCAAAACCTCAGCTATGAAGAGAGTAAGGTTGTGCGAATTGAAGCAGCATGAACCATGGTTTGCTGAAGAATATTTACGTTTTTAGATCAAAGGAAGCAGGCTAAAATGCATTGGTTACGAGATCAAAACTAAAACAATGTAGATAATCTAAACAGTACAAGATGTGAAGCTAGTAAACACTTCGAGAACAAAAAGAAGGAATATCTGAAACCTAAAATTGATGTACTTGAAACTAACAGTAAGAACAAGAATATCAGAGGCTTGTATAGGGGCATCAATGACTTTAAGAAGGGTTACCAGCCTAGAACTAATATAGTAAAGGATGGGAAGGGTGATTTGGCTACAGACTCGCACAGTATTTTGGCTAAGTGAAGGAAACATATCTATAAGCTATTGAATATACAACAGGTTAATAACGTTAGGAAGACAGAAATACTTACAGCAGAGCCACTAGTGCCTGAGTCCAGTGTCTTTAAGTTTGAGGTGGCTGTTGAAAGGCTAAGAAGACACAGGTATTAATAAAATTGCAGTAGAACTGATTAAATCAGGGGATGGGACAATTCGTTTTGAGACCCATAAACATATTAATTCCATTTGGAATAAGGAGGAATTGTCTGTGGAGTGGAAGGAGTCCATAATTGTACCTGTCTTTAAGAAGGGTGTTAAAACAGATTGCAGTAATTATGGAGGCTTATCACTTTTGTCAACTACATGCAAAATTTTTTCCAACATCCTGCACTCAAGGTTAACTCCATATGCAGAGGAAATTATTGGAGATCATCAGTGTGGATTTCGTCGCAACTCGTCAATTACCGATTATGCATTCTGCATTCGTCAAATACTTGAGAAAAAATTGGACTACAATGAAGCGGTATATCAGGTATTGATAGAATTAAAAAGAAACTTGTGATTCATTTAGGAATGAGATCTTGTGTAATATTCTCATTGAGTATGGTATCCTCATGAATTTGGCAAAGCTAATAAAAATGTTCCTGAATGAAACCTATAGCAGAGTTCGGGTAGATAAACATTTGTCTGACATGTTTCCTATTAAGAGTTGATTGAAACAAGATGATTTATCGTCATTGGTTTTCAAGTTTGTTTTACAGTATGCCATTACGAGGGTTCAGGGATACCAGAGTGGCATGAAATTAAATAGTACACATCAGGCGTGGCGTCGGTTAATGCTGATGATGTTAATATGATGGGCGGAAGGGTACATACTGTAAAGAAAAACATAGAGGCATTAGTAGTTGCTAGTAAGGAGATGTTGATGTAACTGGGTACATGGTCATTTCTCGAGGTCAGAATGCTGGAGTAAGTCACAGTATAAAGAATTATAATAGTTTCTTTGAAAGGATGGAAGGGTTAAAATATTTAGGAACAAACTTAATGAATCAAAATTCTATTCAGGAAGAAATCACGAGCAGATTGAAGTAAGAGAATGCTGGCAATTTTTCGGTGCAGAACGTTTTGTCTTCCAGTCTGCTGTCCAGAAATATAACGATTAAAATACACAGAAGTATAATTTTGCCTGTTGTTTTTTATGGGTGTGAAATTTGGTCGTTCACACTCAGGGGGAAAGTAGGCTGAGGGTGTTTCAGAGTAGGGTGTTGAGGAGATTATTTGGGTCTAAGAAGTACGAGGTAACAGGAGAGTGGAGAGGAGCATTGTATACAGGGTTTGGGCGGGGATCCATGAGGGAGAGAGAAACCTCTTGGACGATCCAGGCGTAAATGGGAGGATAATATTAAATTGGATCTCCAGGAATTGGGCTATGGGGAATGGACAGAATTTATCTGGCTCAGGATAGGACAGTTGGGGGGGGGGCCCACTTGTAAAAGCCGTAATGAACCTTCGGATTCCACAGAATGCGAGGAGTATTTTGAGTAGCTGTGAACCTGTTAGCTTCTCAAGAAATACTCTGCACCATGGTGCACAGTTCCATTCATTCTCAGACTCGGTACTAGTCGAAGGTGAATGGTCAAATCATGCCCGGCCGCTTCCCTAAAACCGCTCCTAGAAAGAGCGCTGTCACTTGGTAAGTAGAAAGCTGGGTGAATTTCGGAATCGGTGTGGACGTCTTGTAGATAGAAATATCCTTTGTTCATGCCAATAATCGAAATTCGAATGCTACGTCACTTGTAAATTCTATATAAGACCATCCTGTATCCAAACAACTAGGTCTGTCTGTTGCTAAAAACACTGTCCGCTCATTTTGCGTTTTAACATAGTCCATGCTGTTGGCTGCCCATACGCGTGGCGGAGTTTCAGATAGCAAGACGCATCACGCGATATTACGTCACGAAGCGCCGACTTCTTTTCCTGGCCCATGGGGGGGGGGGGCGATGGTGACTACGGACTTATTAAACAAAAAACCTGCGTTGTAACGCTCCGGCGTCTTACGATTTCAGCTTTCGGCACGTCAACTTGGATTTTTGCACTTGTGCATCTCATTGCAGGCAGGTTGGAATTCTTTTGACAGTAATTTTAGTTGGTGTAACGATGCTGTTTTTGTCCATCTCACCAAGTAGTTGTTGATTTTAATTGTGGAAATTTATAACCTGAGATTTTACCTTTTTATAACGAAACCTGAGCAAATTTCGGACCGGATTAGACATTAACGTGGAAAAGTCGAGTGTACTACAGAAAGGTTTTTACAGCTGTTTTAAGTGTGCCTTGCGTTGTTAGGCCAAACGTGTATTTGTATAACTGGGAAACATTGTTATTGTTTAGTAGTGTTGTTATAAGGAAGCTGTATAACATTTTAGCAATTAGGGTGGTTAAGCTGAACACTATGAACGTAGGGTGTTTGGAAGCTGCACTCGTGTGAGTAAAGTGATTCTTAGTTTCCGAACCGGTGTAGTGCTGTACGTTGCATAGTCCAAACCTGTTACTATTCCCCACTTCTGGTATCAGTAAATTCTTCAGCGGTTGTCCAACTAGGTGAAACAAAACTGGTGGTAGCGAACCCATTCGACCTCCGATCCCAAATTTAAGAAATAACGCTACCCTAAATTTAAGTGGCCAGACTCCACCGGCCACTAAAATACGATTTCATGTAAAGAAGTACAAAACCAGAAGTCTGCCAGAACAATAGGGTAATTTTATCTCCTTCCAAATCCCTCCCTTCTTACCTATAACTACCACATACCTTTCAAGTTCTTACGACATTATATATCAAGGTTAGAGCCTCCTGGCACATTACACCATGTAGTTTTGGAGATGGTACCAAATTTTGTTAGTAGTCTGCTGCTTTCATCTCCAAACCATGAAAAATGGAACAGAAGCTTCCTCTGAAAAGTTGGTGACCACACAGACGTACCAAATTATAAGTCGTTGCATCTGAAGACAGTAATTTTGAATATTGGTTCCTTTCCCGTATCATTTGCCTGCGACGTCTTCAGTACTATGAACGTCTTAGTAAGCAAAGACACTGTCAACTAATGCAACTGACTATGCAGCGAATGTAGTAGTGCCTGTGTGTCCTATTCACCTGCTAAACAGGCTCAAGCAGTAATGCCTGTGAGTTGTATTCACGGACCAAGCAGGCTCAAGCAGTTATGGTATTAACCCGGCACCCACTGCAAATATCGGCTAGCATATCAGCTACCCTGTAGTTACTTATACTGAGCTAATGCGAGATAAATAAACCCCAAAAAACGCCATATTATTTAAATGTTCTGGCATCTCTATATTCAGGGTAGATTTTCAGTGTGTAGTAGCCTGATATACAACTGTATAACTCTGGTTAAGACAAATGATTTTAGTGACATTCAAAACCAGAATCTCTAACATTCATTCTGAAACCTACAACTATACTGACTACATTGGAATTATCGCAGTTCGTGCATCGTATTGGCTCTTCTAAACTCAGAATTTAATAACACAGCTTCCAAGCTGTTAGACGGAAGTTACGAGTAATGTGGACAGGCAGAAACAGGATAGGAATGAATAATGAAATGAATTCAACTTCATTTTGCGGAATTCGGGTAACATGTCTTTTGAAGGCCAGCATCCACATCGTGGCTTAATTCAGGAACAGCGGATTTGCTCCCAACTCTGGGTTCATCTATTCACAGCCCTGAAGCCAGGCAACTTACACAAAGCCGATGTAGCACTATAACACGTAAGCCGGTCCCCCAGGGTTTCTGGTCTACAGTATTACTGGAGTCTAATAGCTTCTCAGACACAGAAAGAACAAAAGTTATCACCCCACAAAAACCCAAACTTTCAGTAACAGATGTCTGCACAGACTTCCCACACGTCTGTCAAGGGTTCGACACCACTTCATAATACTTCAATTATCCTATAACAGAATTCTGTAATCCGTCAAGATTCGTTCCTACACCGGGGTGATCGTGACTCCTTCGTTTACCAACCACACTACTACTGAATGAAAACTTCAGAGGGTATTTCGAAAAACAAACCTAACCTTACTACAGTATACACTAAGACCAATTCGATTTAAATATAAGACACACGCCAGCATAATATTGCTTGTACCGTGCATAGTGCAGAAATCAACTTACAAACCAACCTTACATGCACTGAAATATATACACAATGGAAGCACAAAAACTCCTCCTACGTGTTTCGGCACACTAAGGGTACCATCATTAGGATATCTTAAAAACAGCTAAAGTGGTGCTTTCGAAATGGTCCGTCGTATGCAGCTCAGTCACACACTTGCACAAGTATTAAAATTTCAATTAAAAGATAGGAGAAACTACCCATAAAACGTTAGAATGTTAAAACAATAGTGGAGATACTTCTTCGAGCTCCATTTAGGCTACATGACATTTTAATACGTATGAAAGTACGTGAATGTGCTTCGTACAACAGAAAATTTCTAAAACACTACTTTAACTTTTGTAAATATTGCCTGAGGATGGCACACATGGAGTGTCGAAACATGTAGGAAGATATTTTGTGTTTATATTTGAGTGCATATAAGGATGGTTTTATAAACTGACGCAAATATAAGTAAACGTTAATTCTCCCCATTCGTATTTAATATATTCTAGAGATAAAAAATGCTGATTAGTTCGCCTGTCAATAAATCTACACGTAGGCATGATCAATCAGTGCAGCAAGAAACTACAATAAATGTACTCCTTTATGATTTGGTCTGCCGGTATCTTTTTGGAGCGACAATTTATCTTATGATCTACAGAAGTGTATAAATTCAAGAGCCCGCAATATGTGACTTTCTTTTCTCATAGTTGGACATTTTGACCTATTTAATTAGTTTTTGGTAGGAGTATGCAGCCTTTGATACTGACGCGCAAAACACACACACACACACACACACACACACACACACACACACACACATACACGTAGCCTTAAGATTCGTTTCCACATCACGATGTATTTTGCCATCAGTTCCGATACCAGTGACAGTAGGAAAGAAAAAACACAAGTTGCTTTGGCCTCCAATGATATAGATTAGTACCAAATTTGGCAAAAAGCGATCAGTTGTTTCTAAAGTTGGAAAGGTGGTCACAAGCAAAGATTTTTAAAGAACGAAAATATTCTGACGACGTATATCCATAATGATAGCAACCAAAGAGAATAAAAAATATAAACACAGATTTATGGCATGCATGGGATGCTGAAACGTATTGTTCCCCTTAAGCTAGTGTGGAACATGCATTTTGTAAGGATCAACATGAGCATTTAATAAACTCAAAATACGTTCCTACCAAGAGATTATCACATGAACAAGCACTGAGACAAAGTGTTTAACACAATGCACACTTACATTGTAATTTATGGCACTAAATTCAATAAATGTGTTAATATTTGTTTGGTCACACCGTTGTGTTTGTTCTAAAAAAGAGAAATAAAATACCAAATACACGGCTGTTTATAATTTTGTGCGTTTTCCTATTAATTAAATAATATAATAAAGTACATTCAAAAACAAATTTTTGTTAAATATCTTATGAATTAACAGCTCTGTAAACCACCACATAATGAGAAGTGATTTCATTATTGCAAAAAGGGTCAACTATATTACAAATAATAATTTTCTTATGTTGTAAAAATTACAGTGTTGAGTGACCACTAGTTCCTCAAACAATTGAACCTAATAATATATATAATAATAATTTTAAATATTTATGTTTTAATAATGAGGAAAATGAGTGGTTTCAAGATGTAACACTTACTAGTTTTGTTGACGGACATTTATTATCTTCGTTATTATATTTAACATAACGTGATGTAAATACACAAAGAATCGTCTTTTAGTTTCAAACTAAGTTTAATGCAAAAACGGCCCACATATATTACCATTCTATACTCTAAATCTCTTTAAGGATTATATTTGTATCTTCCAAAGTATTTTTCATCTCCTCCCAAAAAAATACTTCTTAGGTAGTTTAAATGTAAACTGTGCACATTTTCTCCATTTGCTGCGACCGTTCACGAATTACCCAATTTTAAGGCCACTACGTCTTGGCTTTTATGGGTACATTCTGCACAAACAGTCTTCCTGGTTCCGTGCCCACAGAACAATGTTCCCTAGATCTTATGATACTTAAAGATGCTTTTATTCAGTAAAGTAACAACACAATGGATTCACAGAGCATGGACTGCGAAATATATGAAGCTCTATTTGTAAGCGATGTTCACCAACTCCGACACTCTCTGTTTGCAACTGGCAAGGGACGATGGGAGTGGAAGAAACCTGTGCCTAGAGATGTGGGAATTTTAATGAAAATGTTATAAATATCTGGCACCTATCCCTAATATCACAATATACGTTGTTTCAACACTGCTAGCAGTAATCGTAACTCTGTTGTGATTAGCATTCCTGCTTCGTGTGAGAGGCCTATGACATCAGAAGAGAGCCTAACAGCACGAAATATTCGTCTGACCAAAAAAATTCGGCGGACTAAGAGTCCACAAAAAATCATCACTTCCGTTCAAAACAGTTTTAATGAACTCATTCGTCTTCTGTGTACATCAAAATATCAAGTTTCATGAAGTTGAAACATAGATAATCATTGCTTCTATCGTTTTAAAATTTGTATAAATAAAAATCTTAACTTTTTATACCAGTTTTCTCTGAGTCGTAATTTTCCTCTCCTCGTTATGTCGAACATCGGATGTAAAATAACACTTATTTTCATTTTATTACCGTGCAATGTGATAACAATATTTATTAAAACCAACTAATTGCACATGCTTGTCAAACCATTAAAACCACACTATTAGATTAAAATGGATTTAAAATATCTCCTACATGTTTCAATCCCTCTATGGGATCATCCTCAGGG
>Ga0131853_10007521_pt1 | contig 19750 bp, 13 predicted proteins | sample TergutLab28metaG_FD_92764 | JGI IMG/M metagenome (GOLD analysis project Ga0131853, IMG submission 92764) | Labiotermes labralis P1 segment gut microbial communities from Petit-Saut dam, French Guiana - Lab288 P1 (version 2) (version 2) | ecosystem: Host-associated > Arthropoda: Insects >... | reverse complement strand
TAAAGCTTGGAAGGTCTTTAAGTATGTTCTTCACTCTTGCCTCTCATTCCGGGTGTGATGAAGGTGTTGCGAGGTGTTGCGGTTTGATTAATGGTTTCACCAAAGTATCAAAACCGGATTTTCATAGATTCCTAGACAGCGCTGCGGTCTAATACCCGCGTACCGCTGTATTGCTCTAGCAGCAATTCCAGTTGTGCGAATGTGCAGTTTTCCATAGAATCAATTAAATCATCGGTTATGTCGAATTGGAATTCCTTTGTCAGCTCTAACAAGATGTAAACCATTGCGGTTGCGGAAAAGCCATACTTTTGACCGTAGATAATATCTTCGCTGTTATAGTCGTCAAGTGGCTGCACTTTGTTTATGGCTGCCAATAATCGTTCTTTTGTACACATATCCATCCCCCCCTAAATAGTAAAATATTTTTTTATTACTTTTATTCTATAAGCCATAAGTTAACGCGGTTATGCATACGCAACGCTGCGTCCTCTGCCGTTATAGCACCGTCCATAAATAGGCTTAAATCCTCTTCAATTATGCTGATGGGTACTAATGGTATTGTTGCTACAGGCATTTCACTAATGGCAGCGAGTCTTTCTATTGCTTGTTGGATGCGCTCTTCCCGTTCATCGTTTTCCTGCATCCCAATAAAAAATTCGTAGAGCGTATCAGACTGATGATAAAATACCGCACGAAAGTGAGACTCGAAATATGACCTTTTTATGGGAATACGCATATTTTGCGTTCTTGATGGAAAGAGACAGTAATGGGTCGTCACTGCAATGTGCGCAATCAAATGACGCAAGAAGTCCCATGTCAATTTCTCGTTTCCCGTGGCTGCAACAATAAATGCTTGAGGTACTCCCCATCCATAAAGATATAATTCTCCATTACCATTAGAAAGCGGGATATGATGTGAAAAAAGTTGCTCTCTCGGTTCAAAAAGAGCAAATAAGGAGTTTAACATAATGTTATCACAAATAAACATATATTGTATTGATTCCAGTTGCCTTACGCGCGGATAGCTAAACCCCCATGAAATAAAGTTTTCAACAGGAAACCCGCGCATATATTGAACTTGTCCCAAGCTATCTAAAAACGAAGCAAATCCTCCACTATTTAAATGCGATGCCCTTTCGTTAAAATCGGTAAATCCAGTGACGGCTCTTGCCAGAATATTATCAGGAAAAAGACCGGAAAGAGGATTTACAATAGATAAAGAATTAAATTTATCAGTATCTTCATTTTGTAGGTCTATAAACATGCCTATTAGCTCTGCTTGAGTGATAATATCCAGATTGTTGAATCTATTAATAAATTCTGAAGGTAAACCAGTATTTACTGCTATACTGTGAAATGAAAAGTTCATTGGGAATGCGTATAACCCTTCGTTAATCGTAAATGCATTGAGTGCATTAGTAAAAAAATCTTCCCGGCTGGTATATTGGCAGCTATCAATTAGCGTATAGATGTCCACGATAAATCTGGATTGGGAGTAGCGCCATAAATTAAGTTGTGGCATTAACACAAACATATCATATGACTCTCCAGCCATCATCAGCGCTTCTAAACGTGTTATTTTGATATCTGTCTCAGCATGTGAGAAGGTGCTAACATCCAATTGGACTTCCCTGCTGAATTGATAAAGTTCTTGATTCAGAACTGCAACTGCCTCATTTATGTCCAATTGATGGGAACTATAAAAACTATCACCCAACAATATACTTAATGTTTCAATGGCTACACTCTCTGTGTAATCGTCATGGGGCGCATTATCCTCTCTTCCGTCACGCCCACATGCGGATATCACAAATATTGTACATATTATTAACATAGATATCACTTTATGTCTTCGCACTGTTCTGCTCCTATAATTGCTCATTATGTAATGAAACAAGAAGAAAACATAAATATTTTCTGTCTTGCTTCATTTATTTACTTTAACTACCTAGTCGGTACCATGTTACTTGACCAGTTTGAACTGCCTATACCATGTAATGTAGTTGAATGCATGCTTGATGACGTATTCATAGAGTTGTTTGTCTGGTTACTCGCTTGAATACGCAATAAATCAACTTCAGTCCCTGAGCCAGTTAATGAACATGGACAGAAACCGCAACTACAATTACAAGTACCACAAACGCAGTTACAGTGGCAACTATAGGACTCCAAACTCTGCTCTAAATCGTAAGAGCGCTTAAAAATTGGGGTCTTCACGATGTTTTCCTCCTTTCATCTAAAATATATGCATAAACCTGCTCCAAGTCATAAACGCATATGAATTTTGGACACAGGGCATGGCCTAACGCATAAATGATGCATTACCGGATAAAATTCTTTGAACAGCTAAACATGCTTCTTTTGCAGAGTCTCTATCCAGCACATTAAATAAATGATATTCACCTGCTGTAATATTATTTATAGCATTAAGCACAAAACTACTATCAAGGTTTGTATAGATAAGCCGTATCGCATCCTGAACGACGGATTGATCCGGTGCAGCCGATGTATTTGCCACATTAAAAAAATGTATTGGGCTGCCTTGGTGATACTTACAATATTGTGACACTTCATCAAAAAAACCTTTTTTATAATCACCATAATAAGTACAGGCAATTGCTACATCACTCCTTACCGCACTGCATACAACATATGGCAATATACCATGTCCTTGAAGCAGGCGGTCATTGTACTTCATAATTGCGTCCGGAGCTCCTATTATCAAGATTTCATTTTTATCTTTTGCTACCATATCAGATACATATTTATTAAACCTAATAATTTTTTCATAAGCATCCGCAGGCTCCATCATAAAATCAGGCATCTCGGTAAAGCCTAATAATTTACATACATTATGTGACCCAATTTGCCCAACTCTGTAACCTGCATCAATAAAATGCTGCCGCAGGGCAAGCTCAACCGCCAATTGGTCTGTAAATAAGCCATGAGATAATACCGTTACAACAGGTATATTTATCTCATTCAAAAATTTTTTTTCTGGTGCTGCTGTGTGATGCGCGTCATCCACAGCAAGAGGATTATCGAATATAATATTCAATTTTTGTCTAAGCGCACGAGAGGGCATAACCTCTACGCCCATTTCTTTAGCATGCGTAACAATTTCTTTATAGAGGTCATTGCTTGTCATGGTTTCATCGTAATCCATATATATTACATCGCACTCTAATAATATATCTTTACTATAATCTGTTAAAGGCAAACCAACATGTGTTCCGCCATCAAGCCGACTTGCATCGTCCCCGCCCATACGCAAGTATCCAGGTACAAGCAAATGGGCTAGTTCATAGCCGTGCAGTAAAGCGGCATACCTAGCTACTGCGCACATATCACGACTCATAGGGAAAAGTGAGAGCCTTTTATTCATGAGACGCACCCCCGGTTATAGTTTTTCTGTCAAAATCATACCCGTTCTCTAATAATAGACATATTGTTATGAGTGTGTCTAATGTGGTTGTCATAGCTCCATAGCAATTTTTGAGACGGGCCTCGCCTGTAAGTCCGTGTTCGCCATCACATGCCGCGGCACATAATGTACAATGAAGAAAATTCCAACAGTTTTTACATTCAGCCTCTGTTAGCTTTCCAACATTCAATATGGTCAATGTCTTAATTATATCGAAGCCGGAATCTACATGGCCAATTCTCATAACATCTGACTCACTTACCCGTTCACATGGGTAAATATAGCCATGAACATCTACAAAGGGTCTCATCACACCAGGTAAACATGGGCCGCTAGGATGGGCCTTTTGGGGTATTTGTGCAAGTGATAAATGCTTGCGCATTCTTTCCGCATCTGCTAATCCTGTAGCAAACAGCTTAGATGTTTTATCCTTGTTATATAGGCCAAGGGTTGCCAATAGCACCTTCATTTGATTATAGGTGTAAGTCACACTGTACAAGTCATCGTATGTTACGGGTTCCTTTGCACCATATGAATTTACAGTATTTTGCATAACTCTGCCATCAGCTAGGATTTCCTCGGCGTTAAAAAAATCATTAACACAAGCAAAGTCAGCACCCGGGGCTACAGTGGTTAAAAACATCACATCTTTGTACAGCTTGGGATATGCTTCCTTTATGTACTGTACATTTTTCATAATTATATCAAAAGAGCCGCTTCCATCGACAAACACTCGATTCAGGTCGTTTAACTCGCGAGGTCCGTCTATACTTATTGAAATACTCACATTATTATCTTGCAAAAAAGTAAGAATCTCATCATTAAAAATTGTGCCATTTGTCGTTATTGTGTATCTTACACACCGTCCGTGATATTCTTCTTTTATATAGGCTACTATTTTCTTAAAATTCTCAAAATAGAGCAATGTTTCGCCACCGTACCCACCGAGGACAACCTCTTTTACATTTCTTGAGCGACTCATAAGAAAATCAACGGCTTTTACCATCATATCAAATGGCATAGCTAAATCGGAATGAGAGCGCTGATTTTCATAGTTGCCGGAGTACGTGCAATATGAACAGGCCAAGTTACACCCTTGCCCCAGTTGGATTGTCAACTGAGTCAAGTCACTGTCTAAATAATATGGCATAAGAGAAGTTGCTGGATGTTCAATCTTTTGCAGACGGCTTTCTCTAAAATATCCTTGGGTCGTATACCGCTTTAGCAGCTGCCAATCATCTTCTGTGGCAGTGCCTGCTTCAACCCGTAGGCAAGCATCATATTCGTCTGCATTGATAGATAGTTTAGCATTTCTCTCCCGATCATATACATACATTCCACCGGGAGTAGAAAATGTTTTAATAACAGCCATGGCCTCTTCTCCTTTTTTATACAGTCATGACTCCTTAAGAGCACAAATAGATTTCGCGCGCAGATTCTAATATGTTTTTTTCCATATGTCAACATTTATCCGCAGCAAAATGCAAGAATAAAAAAAAAAGTAGTCTGTAATATTATGATTATTAGACATTCAACACCTGATATATCTAGAAGTATATTTCATATTCATCAGCCTACAAAACAAAAAGACCTGAACACAAGAACAATATTCTTGCATTCAGGTCTTTCAAATTTTTTAATATGGCCTTACATGAAAACCCAACCAATAGAGCCAAGCAAAAGAAACGCACTAAGTATGATACAAATAACCTTGAGGACTATGCGCTTATTAGGAATCAGCACAACGGCAGATATAAGCGCGGCCAGTGAGATAGGTATCGTTAGATAGTCAAATACATTTACCTCTTCAAGATAGTAGTCACCGCCCAAAAATCCAAAGGTTATAAAGGCTACAAAGCAAAGGCATAAAGAAAGCCAATGGGTAGGCGCGTTTGGTACAGATGACTTAGTGTTGCAGTTGCCGCAATACTTAGCGTCGCCCGGAAGCGTCTCGCCGCATTTTTGGCAAAACTTTGCGCTGGATGTTCTTGTGTTACAGTTAAAGCACGCAGTTGCGTTCACTTCCAGCGCTGTACCACATTTTTGACAAAACATAAAAAACCCTCCCTGATTTATACATTGTACAAACATCAAAAGATGTCCTCTTTTGACGCTTCTTCTGCTATTTTAACATATACATATGCTACAACTCAATCCATGGCTGTACAAATGTTAAAAAATACCCGTACTCGATTACGAGCCGGGTATTTTTCTTGTTTCAAGGTAGTTACAGGCTATACAATTATCTTTCTATACTAACTGTAATCGTGCCGCCTTCTACAGAGCTTTTAATCACTACCGGGTAGGGCTTTTCGTTCTTAAATTTGAAGTCGATACCGCCGTAAGATGTGGCAGCCTCATCGCCTTCGTTTGCGTATGACACAGGCCGAGAGTGGTCATGACGCTCTATTATTTTCATACCTGCTTCATCGGCGGCTATGCTTAATGTGGTGGATACTTGACATACCCCGCCGCCAAAGCCTTTCTTTTTCTCGCCTTCTACAAAGATTACACTTTCTTCGTAGCCGCGTCTTTCTATTGTGGGGCCTACGGTTTGGTTATAAGAGAATACCTCACCCGGTTGGACGGTTTTACCGTTTATAGAGTTTGACGCACGTGTAATATTGGTGGCACGGGCATTGTCTTTTGCGTCGAAGTTGGTTTTGTGGCTTGCCAGTTCCCCGGTGGTGTGGGCAGCTGCACTCCTCCCCTCACCTGCCTCGCTAACAGTGGGCGCAAGCCTTGGTGCAGGTGAGTGCATAGGAGCCTGTGTTGAAACAGGCGGGTTTACTGGCGACACTTGTGAGCCGGCATGTGCATTCGCATTCCGGTTTGCCCGTGAGTGCGGGGCAGTTTGCGTGCCATGATAAGCCGACTCGGGTACATACGGGGTCGGCGGGATTACCTGTGGTGAGGATTCGTTATACCCGGTGTAAGAATCGGGTACCTCAACTACCCTCCCCTGCGGGTGTGCAGGTGAATGCGGAATTATCTGGGCTGGTTCGGGATAATTAATGTCTCCGCTAAGCGCAGGCTGTCTACGAGCCGTGTGCGGGGCGATTGGTCTGGTAAAAATCCCGCGTCTGTTTGCGCTTCGTGTCATATTTCCGCCTCTTACATACTCGCGTGCATACCGCGCAGGCGCGTCAGCAGGCCCATTGAAGTAATCAGCGTTACTACCGCAGGCGGTAACAATAAAAAGCAATACGCCCGCAAGAAATAAAAACATAAATTTTCTCATGGAATAATTCATCCTTTCTCATACAAAAAAAGCATACCTATAGTCGTTACGTTTGAAATTGAGCTTCAGACTTCGCTAAAAATGCGTAAAAACATCGCATTTTCAGCTTGCTTCAGCTCATTTCAAATCGTAACGACATTTGTGACATGCTTTTATTATGCAGCTAATATGTGTAAGTATGTGATGAAATAACTGGACAGTGTCTTTTCAAGCGCAACAGCTACGCGGATGTTTCACGCTTTTCAGGCGATTTACCAAACATAAGCGCAATAACCGCCCCGCCCGCAAAGGCAATAACTCCGTAAATAACCAGCCGTACGGTCATAACATCAACGCTTTGGTAGGTATCTGGATGCTTAAACACAACAAAAATCGTCCCAAATACTACCCCAAGTATGGCAAAATATGTGAAGCTAAAATATTTTTCCAACAGAATCGCAATCAGCTTAGAGGCCAATAATATCCCAATAACTATCCCCAGCCCCAAAGGCACCGCAATTTGCATAATCGGGGGCAGCAATTCGAAGTTTAGGGGCGCTCTTATATATTCAGTTATAAGGGCAATGGTATTCATTACGGTAGGCAGCAAACCAAACAGCATCAGCACCATAGAGCCGCTAACTCCAGGAATAACAAGCGCAGCAGCAGAAACAAGCCCACCTACAAACAGCAAAGCCGCCAAACCCCAATTAAAGTACCCGGTTTCCTCAAGCACTGGGGTTGGCGCTACCAAAGCAAGCAAGATAATTATAGCGGCAGCAGCCACAGCAGCAGCATAAAAAACAGGCTTTTTCCCATCACGGGCGATGGCTTGGTTATAGATAAATGGAATCCCACCAGCAACCAGCCCCGCGATAAACGCGCTGGTTTGGAACGAAAACCGCTCAAAAAGCCCGTCGAATACTAAGCCCACTATTAAAATCCCTACAACCATACCAAAACCTACAGGCACCAAAAACAAAAGCGACCGCTTCATGTCTGTAAACAGGTTGTTAATCGACTCTATTAGCCGGTCGTATACGCGGAAAATAACCGCTAAGGTTGCGCCGCTAATCCCCGGTACGATGTTGGCCGCACCAAGGGCTATGCCTGTCAGCATTAGGAATAAATATTGCAAAGAATCACGTCCTTTGTATAGTCTAGTGAAAAGTTTCTAAAAATATGCACTACCTCATAGTTTCATACTCAACTATCGCATCTATAAACCGCTGCCCAAACCGCTCAGCCTTTACTTGCCCAATCCCCGACACCCGCAGCAGTTCGTCCAATGTTTTTGGCCGCTTACGGCACATATCGGTAAGCGAGCTATCGTGCAGTATAACAAATGCCGGTACTTTTTGCTCGGTAGCTATGGCAAGCCTAAGCTCCTTTAACCGCTCGAATAACCTTGCGCTTACAGCTTCAGCCGGCTGCGCCTCTGCTTTGTGCCGTGTATTCACATTTGTGTTTGTTTTTTCATTTGCGGCGGCAAAAGATTTTTGTGATACCTTGCCACTACATTTCTTATCCGCCTTTAAGGAGGATTTTACTTTTTGTGGGGCTTCATTTGCAAGCTTCATGTATACGCTTTCCTCGCCGCGCAGTATATCCGTGGCGTGTGGCCCCAGCTTAATTGTCGGGTATTCGTCGTCGGTTTTTACCAGCCCGCCGGTTAGTATCAAGTGATTTATTATATCACGCAAGTGGCTTTCGGATTTTTGGCTTATGCCGTGAGTGGAAAGCTTGTCCAAGCCGTTTCGCAATACTTTTTCGTTTCTTGACCCACGCAAAACATCAATAAGCATTACCACGCCATAGCGTTCTTTCATACGGGCCACGCAGGAGATTATCTTTTGCGCATCCAAAGTAACGTCCTCTGTCTCGAAATGCGTATTGCAGTTAGAGCAGTTGCCGCAGAAGTTTGGCGGTTTTTCGCCAAAATATTTAAGGATGTACCCGCGCAAGCAGTCCCGTGTTGTGCAGTAGAATGTCATTTCCCTTAGGCGCTTGCGGTCGCGTTCTTTTAACATTGTTTCCGATGCAAAGTCTTGATATTCCACGTCTCGCGGGTTATCAATCATCCACAAATTTGTGTGTACATCCTGCCCATTGTATAAAAGCAAACAATCCGCTGGGCCGCCATCGCGCCCGGCCCGGCCCGCTTCTTGGTAATATGCCTCCAGGTTCATGGGCATGTTGTAGTGCACAACAAACGACACATTGGATTTATCAATCCCCATGCCAAAGGCGTTGGTAGCTACCATAACTTGCACACGGTCATACAAGAAATCATCTTGACTGTCTCGCCGCTCGGCATCCGGAAGCCCCGCGTGGTATCTTGATGCGTTAACGCCATTTTGCTGTAATTTTAGGCAAACATCCTCCACCGCCGCACGGGTTAAACAATAGATTATCCCAGAGCGTTCGGCTCTATCGTGCAAAAATTCCATAAGCGCCGCAAATCTATCCTGCGGTTTTTTTACTTCGAAGGACAGATTTTGGCGGTCGAATCCCGTCACCAAGACTGTCGGCTCGTTTAGCTTTAGCCGCACAGCAATATCATCACGTACAATTGGGGTGGCCGTGGCGGTAAATGCCGACACAATTGGCCGATGACCAAGTTCCGCTATAAACTCTGGGATTTTTGAATAACTAGGGCGGAAATCCTGCCCCCATTCCGAAATACAGTGGGCTTCGTCCACCGTTAACATCGACACATTGGCCGACTTTGCGAAAGTTATGAACTCATATGTAGTAAGCCTTTCGGGCGCAACATACACCAGCTTGTACGCGCCGCTACGGGCATTGGCAAGTGCCTTAGATATTTGCCCTTCGGTAAGAGACGAATTAATATACGCCGCCCCTATACCTGATTGAGTTAGAGCGTTGACTTGATCTTTCATAAGTGAAATAAGCGGCGAAATAACAATCGTAAGCCCGTCAAGCATTAGCGCGGGTATCTGAAAGCACATAGACTTACCCGCACCTGTAGGCATTATGCCAAGTACGTCTTTGCCAGCTAGGATATCACGGATTAGTTCCTCTTGACCGGTACGGAAGCTGTCGTAGCCGAAGTATTTTTTTAAGGTCTCATGGATGGATTGATTCATAACTCTCCCCCATCATAATTATAACATATACCGCCTTTACCAGTAGCACCAAAACCTGAAAATCGCCTTTGACCAAAGTATCAAAACCCAACTGCCCTACTCCGAATCCGTAAGCCGCACACTAACCAGCTTAGACACCCCTTGTTCCTCCATTGTAACCCCATACAAGTTATCCGCCGCTTCCATTGTGCCCTTGCGGTGGGTGATGGCAATAAACTGTGTGCCTGCCGCATACTCCTTCATAAACTTAGCAAAGCGCGCCACATTGGCATCGTCAAGTGCGGACTCGATCTCGTCCAGCACACAGAAAGGTGAGGGCTTTAGCCGCAAAATAGCAAACAATAGCGCAATTGCCGTAAGCGCCCTCTCTCCACCGGAAAGCAACATCATATTTTGTAAGGACTTGCCGGGTGGCTGGGCAGTGATTTCTATCCCTGATTCCAGCACGTTTTCTGTATTTTGCAACTTTAGCGTTGCGCTACCGCCGCCGAACATCTCCTTAAACACTTCCGAAAAATGCCCCGCGATTAACTCAAACTGATGAGAGAATTGTTCCTCCATCTGCGAAGTTAGGTTGGCGATTAGCTCGTCCAACGCAGCTTCCGCTTCTAATATATCGTCGCGCTGGGTGGTTAGGAAGTCATAACGCGTTTTTAGCTGCTTGTAAGCCTCTATCGCACCCAAGTTTACATTGGTCATACCCGCTAATTCGGATTTGATAGCTTGGCTTTCGCGGCGCATGGCGGCTTCGCTAATATCTGTACGCTTGAAGGCCACAGCTTGCTGATGGGTTAGCTCGTATTCCTCCCATATCTCATTGTGGATGCGGTGGCTGTTTTGGTCCAGCTGCTCTTTGCGCATTTCAAGGCGGGTGGTTTCGCGGGCTAGCAGGGCGGCTTCGTCTGTGTGGGTACGTTCATCGGCTTCGGCTTGGGTTATTGCTGTGTCTAGGTTGGTTTTTTCCGCTTCCGCAGCGTTTAACTCGCTACGGGCTTCATCTAGGCGGGCTTGCAGGCCTGATAATGACTCGTCTACTTGATAACGGCCTTCACTTGCTTGATTGGATTTTTTTTCGGTTTCTGTTATTTCGGTATGCAGTAATTCAATCTCTGTTACCAGTACTTGCAGTTCCTTTTCTAGCCTGTGAATATTGGCAATGGCTGTGGATTTCCACTCTTCTTGACGGCTTATTTCGACGCGAAGCTCCATCAGAGTTTGGGTTTCTTCACGGCTATGCTCGCGATCTTGGGCCATTTGTGAGGTATAAGCAGCTAAGCATTCGCGGGCGGCTTCAATTTTTGCTTCCTGTTCAGCGTGGGCTTTTTGGGCTTCGCGGATTAATTTGTTGCCTTCTATTAATTGAGACATCAGTCTCTCGTTTTCATCGTTTAAGCGTTTAGCCGTTTGGTTTAGGTTTTGCAGTTCGTTGTTTGCGGCGGTCAGCCTATCTTGCAGATTACGCTCTTCTAATTGAAGAGATACGGCGGCTTCCCTTGCGCGGCGCAGGGCTTCTTCGGTAGCTTGGCGCTTTTGGTGCTGCTCCTGCCTTTGGCGGGTCAGGGTATCATAAGTTTTTTTCATTTCCGCCACCTGCGTTTCCAGTTCCTGAAGCTGGCGGCCACGGCCTACTATCCCTGAAGTACTGCGGTTTACACTTCCGCCTGTCATGGCACCGCCGGGGCTTAGCTGGTCCCCAGCCAATGTCACGATTTTATAGGAATGACGATGTTTTCTGTTGATAGATAGGGCATTGTCAAGGTTGTCTACTATTACAGCATTACCCAAAACTTGGGCTATTATGGGCGCGTACTTTTGGTCGTACTTGGTTAAGTCCGACGCTATGCCTATATAGCCCGGCTCTGATGTAATCCTTGATGTGTCAATAACGCGGCCCTTTACCGCTGTAAGCGGCAGGAAGGTAGCACGGCCTTCGCGGGATTGCTTTAGCATTTCTATTGCCAGTTTTGCGTCTTCTTCTGTCTCGGTAACAATATTCTGGGCGGCACCCCCCAGCGCGATTTCTATCGCGGTTTCGTAAGCGGCGTCTACACCTATTAACTCGCTTACGGCACCGCATATGCCGCTATAACGCGGGTCTGTGGCTTTTTTCTTTAGCACAGCTTTTACACTACGGTAATAGCCTTCGTGGGTGGCTTCTAAGCTTGCGAGGGCTTTCTGGCGGGCAATGACCGTTGTTAGCGCATCTTGGGCAGTGCGGTGTTCTTTGTCTAAGTCTTGGCACTGGGCATGGAGCTGGTCGTAAGCAGTTTTGTAGGCCTCTGCACGGCTATAATGATTAGCTGTTTCAGCAGCTGCGGCCTTGGCACTTTCTTCTGCCGCTTTGCATATTTCTTCTTGGGTGTCTTGCTTATCTTCGTGGTCGGATAACTCTATGTTTAAGCGCTCTTTATCCTCTTCTAGGCGGTTATAGCGGTTTTCCGCATCCAGCACACGAGATTTGTACTCGGCAGCGGCGGTTACTTCTGTTAGCACAGCTTGGTTATGTGATTCCAGAATTTTTGCGCTTTCCTGTTGGGCTTCGTCTAGTTTAGCGGCTAGGTCTTGCTGGGTAGTTAGCTCTTGCTTTAGGTTAGCAAGAGTGATTTCTGTTTCTACGAGAACCGTTTCTTGGTCGGTTTTTTCTGCGGTTTTAGCGCATAGTGAGGCTTCACGCTTTTCTATTTCACCTGCTAACCGGGTTTGATCGGCCTGATATTGTTGGGTTTGACTTTCTAAAAGCTTGCCTTCGCTTTCCTTTTTTTCTATGGCTGTTATTGTTTCCAGCAGGATTTCATTGGCGCGCTTATAGCGCACGTCTGAGGCCATTGCCATTGTACGCAGTTCCTCCCCGGCTTTGCGGGCGCTAAGAAGGCGCGACTGACCGTCGTCTGATTGGGCAAGGATTTGTGTAAGGGCTTCCCCTGTCTTTTCTAACTCCACTTGAATTTTGCGGGCATCCTCCAAGAAAATGTTGATGTGCAGGTTTTTGTATCGGTCGCGCAGGTCTTGATAACGGCGGGCTTCGATGGATTGTTCGGACAATGGGGTGATTTGCTCTTCCAGTTCGGAAATAATATCGTCTACGCGGGCGCGGTTTTGCCGTTCTTTTGCCAGTTTGTTTAAAGCCTCGTTGCGGCGGGCCTTGAATTTTCCTATTCCGGCGGCTTCTTCAAATACCAGCCGCCTATCTTCGGAGCGCACACTAAGTATTTCGTCTATCCGGCCTTGGCCTATCATAGAATAACCATCGCGGCCTATACCTGTGTCCATAAACAGCAGTTGGATATCCTTGAGACGGCATGGGGTGCCGTTGATGGCATATTCGCTTTCGCCTGAGCGGTATACGCGGCGGGTTACAGTAATTTCGGGCTGATCCATGGGCAGCTTACGGTCGCTGTTATCCATACGCATGATAATTTCCGCATAGCCTAGCGGCTTGCGGTGGGCTGTACCCGCGAAGATTACGTCTTCCATTTTTGCACCACGAAGCTGCTTGGCGCTTTGCTCGCCCAGTACCCAGCGCAGTGCATCAGATATATTAGATTTACCGCTGCCATTGGGGCCGACAACGGCATTAAGGCCCGTGCCTAGGGTAAGCTGGGTACGGTCCGCGAAAGATTTGAAGCCTGCCAGTTCTAATTTTTTAAGATGCATGAAATTTATCCTTTGATTATTGTTTCGTTTTAATTTTTTTAAGGCATACTCATCAATATAAGATTATGCTATAATGGCCGCAGCAAAGCAAGTATTAAAGCATAAATCATCTCAAGGGAGGCGGAAGCGCATGGTAGCAGAAAAAAATGCCTATGTGGCATTCATGGCAGGACAAAAAGGTGAAGGCAAGACAAGAAAGCTAATAGACATGGCCAACAACGAGGCTAAAACTACAGACGGACATCTGGTTTTTATCGACGATGATAAGCGGCATATCCACGACGTACACAGGGATATACGCTTTGTAGAAACTGGCAAGAAACTACTTGCCAACTACCGGGAGTTTACCGGTTTTATATTAGGGATTCTATCCCAAAACAGTGATATCAAACATATCTTTGTAGACGGGCTTAATAATATTGTAGAAACAGTGGATAACGAGAGCCTGCTAAAGCTTCAAAAGAGGTTAGAGGTTATAGCAAGTGTGGATGAGGTAAGCTTTACTGTTAGTGTTAATTATGATAAGGACAGCCTGCCTGATGAGATTAAGGCAGCTTTGATTTAAGAAGGAGCGTGAAGCAGCCTTGCATGTGGCCGAAATCGATTAGCGGTTTCGGTTATATGTAGGGCTGTTTTTTATTTTACATTATTGAAAAATAGTCCCTTACGGGGCTTATTTTTTTGCCGTAATGATGACCTCACAGACCTGAGAGAGGCCCACCGGCTACTTGCGCATTCTTTTGCAAAACGCACATTTAATACTACATAAAAAATATCAAATAGCTTAATATGCAAATCGTTTACAAACTCGTATTAAAAGGGAAATGACGATATGAGTTTCTTCACGTACGATTAAAACCAATATTTATGCACATTTTACCTAAGTCACATATAGATCAAGAGGTTGACATGGTAAATCTTCCTAATGTAGAATGTCACAAATAGATTGCGACAAAATAATCATATTGTGCCGCATGATGCAGCAAAATTTGCATCTGCGCCGCATCCGGTTATTTACTGCATCGTCGGCAGGGTTTCCGTTATGCAGGTCTCACACTTGTGACATGGTGACATACACCATATGCCATACCCCACAAGATACATATGAGCCTGATTCTAATAAACCGGAACATACCCGCATGCCGCAGTCTTAAACACAAGGCCCCCGAAGTAGCGGATTTTACTGCCAAGGGCCGGGCGGGAGGTGTAGCGGTTACCCGAAAGGGAAACCGGTATGTGTACAAAAGAAAATTTACGCACAAAAGATGAACGCGTACAAAAGAAGTGCTACATCTTTTAAAGATGATTTTAAAGGAGGAAACAAGATGCAACGTATTTCTAAGCGCATTACTGCGCTTATACTGGCTCTTATTATGGCTATTGCGGCTATCGGGTTTATGCCTGTAGTTGCACAAGCGGAAGAGAACGGATACGGCTATGAAAATGAGTATCTGCCTTATGAGCCAGAAACGGACATGCCATATGAGCCGGATGAAGAGTATGTACCCGATGAGTACAACCCCGAAGAGCCGGACGAAGAGTATGTACCCGATGAGTACAACCCCGAAGAGCCGGACGAAGACGAGTACGAGGATGACGACGACAATATGCCTGTCATCGTACCGGTGTACATTCCTATTACGGGTTTCGGCCTAGGAACTTACTGGAATGTGGGCTGGGGCGGCAGGTTGGATGTTATTGTTACGGGCGACCCGGTTCAAGACGGTCATAACCTACAGCGTACAATCAACGACCCTGCCAACGCTGGCGCTACGATATTCATCCCGGACGGTGATTTCCACATTACCGAATGGACTGGCAATCATTATTCTATTGTCCCAAGGCCAGGCCAGACGATTACAGGCCAAACCCAAGGCGGCGTCCGTATCTACGACAGAATCCCTGTGGTCACTGACCCCACCCGTGGAAATGGTCATTTGAGGGCACTTGTGTCGATTACTAATGACAATGTTGCGTTTTCGAATGTAACACTCATTGGCCCAGATGCCCATCGCGCAAACCGTAACCCAAGTATCATTAGGTTAGAAGGAAATAATGGTGCCACATTAAATAATTTAACCATTGATGCCATAAATACACGCTCGGCCTTTACATTGGTAGACGCAAACAATGTCAATGCTAATCATGTTTCTGTTTCAGGTGCAATCAATGATGCCGCAAGTGGTGCAGGTACGGGAGCTGTTGTTATCTCAACCAGCACAAATATAAATATTAATAACCTCAACCTTACCGGCACAACAATAACCCAACATGGTGATGCACGGCATTACGCAGGTATTTTGCTGTGCACATTCTTTGGGCCAGGTGTCGCTTCAGGAGGAGTCCCTCACACATCAGGAATTACGATTACCAATTACACCCCAGCTGACCCCAATAATGCTATTAACCTAAGATTACCAGAACCTCCTGGTGCTGGTTTTTATGGTTTCGCTCCCACGGATTATGAAGCGGCTCGCAACACGGTTGATTTTGGGAGTATCAATATCCCTCAGTACAGATATTTATTGATGTTTGATGACAATGGTGATTACACCGGCCGCTTTTTCGGCACTTTGGAAGAAGCACAACAGGCTGCTAGGGATACAGGACTTGATCTTGAATACCTATTCATTTCCGGACCTCAAGGTGTAGTTAATTTAACACCAACCGGCATTGTCGCCACCAGCCAAACGCATCCCGGTGGTTTACTGTATGGTGATACTATGCAAATGACCGTACGGCTTCATCCTGTTGGCGCAATCCTTGGCAATGATTTTTCGATTGACTGGATGACATCATATGCATTATTTGGAACCGGCACCGCAGGCATCGCAGGCAACAGGTCTGCATCGGTGATAAACGTTGCGCCTGACCAGCTTAGCGCAACAGTAGAGCTTGACGGCCCGTTCTACACTAGGATTTATGTTGTATTGATAGACAACAATACCGGTGATGTAGTTGCCAGCACAGGCGCCGGTACATTAGTACCTCATGCAACGGCAACACGTGACTTTGTAGGTGGCTTACCAGCCCCCACTGTCCCCATCGCAGCCACATTCTTCCGCTTCATCCCCAACCCAAGCGACCTTGGGCGTGTAAGCGACCCAGATGACGATGGCATAGAGTTAGTAGTTGGCAGTTCTCTTGATTTATTGGTTGAAGTTCTGCCCGGCACATTCAATTTCTTGCCCAGCAATGTAAGGGTTAGATGGGGAATAGCTACTCCGCCTAACGCACCTACTGATGGCAATAATTATGTGACTTTGTCAGATTATCTTACTCTTAGCGGCTTGACACAAGTATCACAGCAAGGCGTAGTTAGTGCTACGGTTACAGGCGATGCCGTGGGTACAGCCATTGTGTTTGCATACCTTTACGTTCCGGCACCCGGCCCCGGCTATGTGGCATCCCAAACATTTACAATCAACGTTGTTCCAGAGCCAACCGGCCTTGTGCGCGTTGGTCCAGAATTTAGGGCAGTACCCACCAATGGCGGAACCCTAAACTTGTCTGTGACATATCTGCCAGATATTTTGACAACCTTGCCCGGCGACTGGGAAGTCCGCTGGAGTTCTAGTGATGACACAATCGCTACTGTTGACCCAGCAACCGGATTAGTAACCGGTATGGCATGGGCCAATGGCACAGTTACAATCACGGCAGAACTTTATGACGATGGTGTTGCTACCGGCTTGGATGTCACCTTTACCGTTGCTGTTTTAGCCCTTTGGTCAAATGACCGGGACCACAGCATATTGGTTGGAGACAACAATCTGGATTTGAACGATTATTTGATGCTTTTGCCCCTTAGTTTGACTGGCTTTCCACAATATTGGGAGGTACGCTGGTATTCAATCAATGAAAGCGCTGCAACCATTGGCCTTACAACCGGAATAGTAACCGGTGTTGCGGTTGGTAGTTCTACAATTGTTGCACGGCTTTACTATCGTGACAGCGGTACCGTAGTCGAGTTCCATTTCATCGTTGATGTAGAACCCGTATTGCCCACAAGCCTTGTACGCAGAACCGATGAGACCCTCCCAGATATCATAATTGGCGAGGCAATTGGTACGGGCGTATCTGTTCTACCTGATGTGGCGTTGCCAACAGGCTGGTACGTCCGGTGGGGCGTGCAAAGTGGCCCAGGAGACGTTGATATTATAATCAACCCGGTTTACGACAATGGTTTGGGCATAACATTATTAGAAGGCGTGGACTTAGGTCAGGTTGTTGTATATGCACAGCTTGTCAACACCACCGTTAACCCTGAAAATGTCATTTACACTGTGACATTTAATATCGAGGTTATTGATGAGCATCCACCAACCGGCATCCAATTTGTGTTTGGTACCCCAACAGGCGCGGGTCAATTCCAAGAGATAACCATAGAGGTTATTGGAACTATCCCGGCAGGCTACAGGCTTCTGGTTATGCGCACGCATCCGGGTATTAATGGGCCTTTGGCTCAGCATGTCTTTGGAACTCAAACTGTACTGATCGACATATGCGCAGCAGTAACCAGACTGGATGTCCGTATAGTAAGTTCAGCATTTGATTATCTAACAGGTGCAGAAACAGCATACGCGTCAGACTACTGGACGCGCTAAGAAAGGAGCAAAACAGTGAAAAATCGTAGATTCAAATTTGTACTGTCTTTGCTACTGTGCCTAAGCATCATGCTTATGCCCCTTTCTGTAGCAGCTACCGGCTCTATAACTTCCGGCTCTGTATCCGCTTCCTTCAATACTGCTAACAACACACTTACCTTTAATCTTCATAACGTAGCTAACATTATGCATACCGTTGCCCTTCTGGACGCAAACGGCGATACATTCCAAGCCTTTCCTCCGGTTCTTCCTGCTGGCGGACAATACTCTTTCACATGGGTGTTTGCCGGCGGCCTTCCGGTTGGTGTTGATTTCACTTTGCACGCCGAGGAGTTTCTTGCTTGGCCTCGTAACGAAATCACCGCGGCTTGGAGTATCACTGCGCCTACTATGCCTGCTACTACGAACTTAAACGTTACTGTAGACGCACTTTTTACTCATACTGTTGCAAGGCAGACAGGTGGTAACTTCTCTCCTGCACCTGTGTTTACCTATGTGGGTACTCTTCCACAGGGGTTAACCTTTAACACTGCAACTGGTGTGATTTCTGGTACGCCTACTTCTACTGCTGGTGGACCATTCTCTATTGATGTTAGGTTTGGTAATGTTCAACTCTATGCTGAACAAACTATTAACTTCACCGTTAACGCTGCGCCTGCTTCTCCTACTCCGCCTACTTCACCTACTCCCCCTACTTCGCCCACTCCTCCTACCTCGCCTACTCCCCCTACTTCACCTATACCTCCTACCTCACCTACTCCTACACCGTCACCTACTCCTCCTACTTCACCAACCCCACCACCTAATGGCGGTGGCGGAACTGGCGGCGGTGGCGGCGGCGGTTGGCCCGGCGGCTGGGGGCCTGCTGTTCAAGGCACACCCGTACCAAGGCCATCCCCTACCCCTGCTGTTGACCCGATAGACCGTGACCGTTTTACGGCTACCGACTTCGTTACTGGTCAGGATATTGACCTTCTCCGTTCTGATGAAGAAATGCCTGAGGATTTTGTTGATGACATGATTTTGCGTGATGTTCTTAACGCTATGTTCCTGTTAGAAGAAATCCACGAGCTGGTTGACGACGATATCCATGCTTTGGTTAGGGTTTATGTTGGTGACTTAAACCTTCGTGACGAGCAGCTGGTTATGATGGTTGGGTTTACATTCGACCCGTACACCGGCGAGTATGAAATCATCCGCGGCTTCTTTGGTGAGAATCGCAGCTACTTCTTCTTTGAGTTTGACGGAGAGGGTATCATCGGCGCAATGTTCTATTCACGCCCGACACCGCTGTTGCGTCTTACTATCGGACAAATGCGCTATTATTATAACGGTGTACCGTTTAATAACGATGTAGCCCCCTTTATCAGTGCAGACCGTACCATGGTACCTATTCGCCTAATTTCTGAAGCACTGGGTGCTTATCCTTATTGGGATGACGCAAACAGGGTGGTTTATGTATTCACGGATGATGTAACCCTTAGGCTGCCTATGGGTGTTCCGCTTCCTGGCGGCATGGGCACTCCTGAGATTAGGAATGACCGTGTGCTTGTTCCTGTTAGGTTTATCGCCGAGAACTTCGATGCTGTTACCCTTTGGAACCCTCAGGCTCAGGAAGTTACTATTTATGTTTGGTAGTTGTTCCGCGCTTTTATAGCAGGCGCGTTTAGTGATTAGCATGTTTTTTATGCTTTTCTTTTCAAATCTTAGTTAAAAAAACCCGGAACTTTGGCTG
>Ga0131853_10007520_pt1 | contig 19752 bp, 7 predicted proteins | sample TergutLab28metaG_FD_92764 | JGI IMG/M metagenome (GOLD analysis project Ga0131853, IMG submission 92764) | Labiotermes labralis P1 segment gut microbial communities from Petit-Saut dam, French Guiana - Lab288 P1 (version 2) (version 2) | ecosystem: Host-associated > Arthropoda: Insects >... | reverse complement strand
TGCAAAAGGAAGCGGAAAAGAAGTTAAAATACAAGAGTTTATGTATAGAGATACAACGAATGTGGAACCTGAAATGTACGATTATACCAGTAATAATTGGAGCCACTGGAATAGTAACGAGAATCTTCAGGAAAAATTTTGAAACTATACCAGGAAAACACTCGATAGATTCACTACAAAAGACAGCTATACTTGGAACATCACACATAATAAGGAAAGTACTGCAGTGTGAAGCTTGAAGCCTGAGCGGTGGGGATCACCGCTGGTTCAAGAGAAGTACCAGGAAGAAATGCCTGTGACGGGAGACATACATATCGTATAATAATAATAATAATTGGTAACTCTATACTACTACAGCAACAGGGGCTTCTGACCGCATCACACCGCGTCACACCGAACGTGTGACTTACTTATTAACCGGTTCGCCAACTCCCCAACTGATTGCTTGACTACCTGACAGATACACCGATTGAGTAAGTTGAACTAAACTGTAGAGCTCTTACAATTCACGAAGTGTCTCTCTGAATACTCTTGCCGAAAGACTTCCTGAATGAATAACGAGGCCTGCCTAATCTGAAAGGAAGAACAAAACTGTTAAAGAAAACAAAAACTTATTAAGGTTCCAGACTTGTGGAAAGAAGCCGAGTGTTTTTGGTTAGTGTATACGTACCAGAATTTCTGAGGAATTTTCTATCTCCTTCTTCACATTAGTTCAAGTACATTGAATATGGAAGCAGTAAGCTTCTCCATAACGTTGGTACCTCTGTACCAATCTACACGGCATATTTTCCCAGAAGGCTGGGAAATTCATCAGTATTGTTCTGAGAACCTAAAGTCCTACTGACCGGATGGCGGTGCCCGATTAAACCAGCTCGAACTACTTCATTGATTATAGACCTAATCTGTAAAACATCGTCAGTTCTCTCGTGGGTGGTTCCGTCTATTTTCCTGTATTAGGACACTTTAAAGTTGCTATTTCAGAGACTGATGCCCACACTTCACTTTCAGAAACGGCTTGGGAGCCCGAAGAAGCCCTCCGAAACTGTTACATAACGCCTAGTCTGCTGAAAGGCACATTTAAAATCATTCCTTTGTTACGAGAAGTGTTGAAGGCAATTTATGAGGTTCGTTTCTGAAGGATCATGCGAGTGTTAAATCCTTGACCCTCAAGGCCAAACGAAACTAATGTTCTTGGAATATTGCCTATTTGTAACGCCTTATCTTATGCACTGCTTTGTCGGTAACTAAGCTGCACACATTTCGAAGAATTTTATGTTCATGTTATCGTGCATCGTAATTCTGTGTCAAAAATTGTCCGACAAGATGCAACTATATACAGCTTATTTTATTTGCAAACTGCTTTACATGTTTCGGGTGGTTTCTCCACCCATCATCAGGTGCACAAATAACTGTATCTACAGCATTTGTTACTAGTCAGCCGTTGTTGCTACCTGTCGCTATTGTGGAGGAGTTGAGACTAGTGACAGGTAGCAACAACGGCTGAAAAGTAACAAATGCTGTAGATACAGTTATTTGTGCTCCTGATGATGGGTGGAGAAACCTCCCAAAACATGCAAAGCAGTTTACAGATAAAATAAACAGTATATAGTTGCATCTTGTCGGACATTCATTGACATTTCGAAGCGTTCCACCGAGTATATGTAACATTATAATCTGAAACACTGATTTGCGAACCCCATTGTTAAATTTTATTGGACATTCTTTACTAAAAGTTGAAAAGCGTCATATTTCACGTCGAGGTCCCTCCGTCTGTGTCCAAAGACTCCTCCGTTAAACGGATTTTTGTTGAATTCTATATAAAGAATTTCAAGTGAGATATGTGAGACCTGTCGACCTGCCGTTTTACACCCAGGGTTCAGTAAAACACGAAACTGAAGAGCGGTTTATTTTATCGCAGTGCTTATTTCTTGGCTACAGTCTAGAAGTTTACGGACCTCATTGTAATTATCATTTATTGCAGGTATGAACCTAATATCGCAGGTCTTTTAGCATTTATTGCTTTCATGCTGTGTTCTTCGTTATTTCATCATCAGGTGGTATTTATTGTAGTTAAGCCAGTAAGTGTGGGCCCGGTAGCTCAGTTGCTATAGCGACTGAATACGGGCTGGACGGTTCGGGATCAAATCCCTGTTGGGACGAGATTTTCCGCACCTGTCCAGACCGGCCCTGGGGCCCACTCAGCCTCCTGTACAATGAGCACCGGGTCTTTCCCGGGGGTACAGGCGGCCGGGGTGTGGGGCTGACCCCCACCCCCCATCCAGTGCGGAGGTCCTAGAAAGAGTAGAGTTATACCTCTACTCACCATAAGGGCCTTCGTGGCCTATAAAAAAAGGTGAAACCTACCTAATCCAGGAAGTTAAATCAATATTTAATTACGCAAAATGCCGTGTTGTTTGTTCGAAGGTAGAAAAACACTGTTTTGGATCTTCAGAAGATCTACATTTTACTTTACGTAATTTTTTCGAAGGTGATTCATTTCCTTAAAGAAATAAATGGATTCCCACGTTGCGTTCCTTGCATCTCTGTTCTGATCACCGCACATCTTGTGACATGTCTTGTCAGATGAAACTTTATAAGCGATAAAGCTGCATTGCTTGGTGCGACGATAAAAGAATTGCCCTTTATTTGAGACCTACTGAACCGATCTTAACCAAAATAAAAATTATCTTCAGGAACAGGCTCAAGTCTAAACCATGCACCATGCCTGATATCGTCTAAATCCGTTGAAAATTTTCAGTGTTATGTGATAAATATTTTTCTTTAATGTAAAAACGGCAGTGAACTTTCGTATCCCATCAAAGGAACCGAATTTATTTTCCAGGTGATTGGCTTTTATACCCTTCAAGAATGACTGTTCTTGTTGGAGTTGGCACCTTGAAAACATTACTAAAGTCGGTATGCTGGCAGCATTGACGAATAATCCTATAACAAGGAGAGGACTGGAAATCCCGAACAAAAGGAAATAACTGACACAGCCGAGAGATAATGGTTAAAGTATTTGGTTCTTGGTTTATATTCATTACGTAATTTCCATAGCTTCGAATGGCAGGAAATTAAAAGTGAACGAACTAGGAACCATTGTCGAGACAGATGGTTATGAGGTTCAGGTGACCGTGCATTGTGATAAATTCTTATAATAAAATCAACTAGATTCAATAATTTCTCAAATTTATTTTTGGAATAAAACTCAACATGTTTCAGACAGTTTCTCTGTCCATCATCAGGAGTTTTTCGGTGTACACACAGCAATGGTATATGTCATACAGGTTTGCTGACAGCTTGCGAGCTCGCAAGCTGTCAGCAAGCCTCTGTGACATATACCATTGCTGTGTGTACAGCGAAAAACTCCTGATGATGGACAGAGAAACTGTCCGAAACATGTTGAGTTTTATTCCAAAAATAAATTTGAGAAATTAGCATATCTATTTGGTTTTATTATAAGAACAGATGGTTACCCCGCTCCTATGTCTTTTCTCCTGAATGAAAGTCTGATGTAATATCACTGCGTTAACCTGCTCGGTTGTAGATTATTATCTCGCACTATATGATAAGGATGGACTTCATTTGTGTTTATTTATGTAGTTTATGACTGGCGTCTCTAGGCAGCACAATGTGTGTGACGTCAGAGTTTGTGTTGCCTAGCAACAACTTTGGGAGTGGTTCATGTGTCAAGAAACTGCAGAAACGTACAAACGAAATTCGATACACGTAAATGCAATACGATACAGATCAAGCTTGCTATTATTGTACTACATATTGCATTATACTGCAACAAAAGAACAGAGAATCAATTGCGTAAATAAAACAAATTGCTGCAACAGTATAGTTGTTGAATTGCTGTTTTTATTAACGCACTTCAATCTAGAGAACAGGACATTTTATGTCGTATGGCACGGCTTCACCAATACTAGACATCATGCAATAAATTGGATTACAAAAGTTGGGCTCTGTTTTAATGTAAAACGTATTACCACATTCAGTAAAAAGAAAGGTAAATCAGTCCCATTACAAGCCCGAGGTGCCCAGAGGGTTCCAGGAAGTTAAGATTCCCAGATTACGTGACAATGGCCCAGGATTGTGGTAAAGTTGTCAGCTTTACGCACCGGCCGCTTTTACTCCCAGGAAATGCTCCTGGTACTCATTTTGGTTAGAGGCTGAGTCGACCCCAGGGCCATAGTGCAATCGGAAGAACTATGTCAATGAAAAATTCCAAAGACACCATCTGGAATCGAACCAACGACCTTCCGATTTGTAGCACAGCACCTTAACCACTGTGCTACCGCAGTCCCCAACACATTCAGTACTGAATCTTATTTCGAGATACTCCGACGCATATCATTATGGCAAGTGACCCTCTGGAACTGTTACCGTGTTTAGCACTAGCTGAGTTAGCGGCTGACTTTGATGATTGCAGTTGTCTATTATGATCTCAAACCACTTGGGAAGGTTAGTAAGTCACACAATCTGAAGACACGTTTTTGCTGTGTGTCCACCCTGAATACCGATAAGTAAGGTTACCGAGAGAAAGACCAGCGTAGTTTTCCTCTAGGATATTTTTATACTTCAAGATGGGACCCTTACCTCATCTCGAAACATCGGGAACTAATTACAAATTCCAGGAAAACGAAGACCTCAACGACACCGCCGCGACGTTCTAAGAGCTCCCAGTGTTGTAATACCTTCTGGATTCTGTGCAACTGTGAAATATGTTGTTCAGTTTAATAAGGCGCATTACGAAGAAATTAATTTTGCGTCAGTCTGCAAACGACACACAGGCTAATAACTGCAGATATAACTAACAAATTACAACTGCAGACAATCTTTATGGAAGCCATCCCACTTAGTTTATTACTAAATAAAGTACACTTATTCAGTCTAACACAAATAAACATGTGTTCTGTTAGACTGATTAAGTGTAGTGTATGCAGATATTCGTTCACGTATATACCGGAACAGCACTAACACTCGTGGCTGGTACAACTACTTATAGGTAAGTCACTCTGACGTCAATATGACACCACGGGCGTTAAAGCGTCGCCATTCCTGCCATCTTGTAACTTTATTTTATTGATAAAGGGCCATAAGTTAACCTGTGAACGTTGAATTAACTAGAGGAATGTTGTTCCCATATGTCAGTCGCTGAAGATGTCGTCCTTATAACATAACACCCCTTGATTCTGAACGGAATATCGTGTTCAAAGCACATGAAGGGTCACTAAAATGAATGTCCTAATTATCGAGGATTCAGATCTCCAGGGCTGTGACGCTGTGTCTTTGGATGATTTGTTGTTCCAAAATTTGAAAGGAATGTAGTGCCTCCGAAAGTTCGGAAATCACTCAGCCAACGTCAGAGCGAAACATTCCGGACACATATATCATCAAAACCTCTGTGAAAACTAAAATTTCGTGTTCTTGAACATTTTTCGCTTTCTAGGAGTCTTTTCCTTCTTCCGTCGTGACGTCAGTTTGGAAAGACTTTTCGAGAAACTTCGGTTGTGTATTTTTTCCCCCCTTGTAAAATTGCATTGCTATGTGTTCTATTAAGAAGAGTTCTCCGTCGGTTAATTTTTCCGTTTCTTCTCCACTCGCCTGCAATTGTGAATCAAGATTTGGTCAATATTTACTTCACTCAGGTTCCTTTTCTTTCTTTTTTTTTTTAATTTTCATGAATTAGCCGTGTCGCGTCGCCTAGAGGTGGTACTGTATTTCAGAATTAAATACCTCTGCATTATATTCTCGCTTTCTAATTATCTTGCCTTTGACTTCATACCGCATGTTCCAAAAATCTCTGTTCATGTGAACTGTAATTGGAAAAAGAATTTTTTTTAAAAGCCTTGCTACTTCGTGAACTCATCCACATAACAATTCATTAGCTTTCTTACTGTAGTTTTTACAACAGGTTTAGGTACATGAGAAGCTGTAACATTCTGCATACACATACACATATATTTTGATATGGTTTCGTGTTCGTGAGACAGTCTGTAAAGCGTCTGTAGTTTATAGCAGTTGCCTGCTTCGCACTGTAGAAGTATCGTGGGAAAAGCGAGTCTAATTTGGAGAACAAATAGGCTAACAGGAGAGTTTTGTTTTTAAAAATAGTAGGTTAGTTCTCGCCCTCTAGTGACTCTTCTTCTGTCTGCTGCCCTAACAAAATGCAGTTTCATGTAAACAGATCCACTTGAGACATGTTAAAAAACTCTATGTTCGTCATAAATTTACAGTTACAGGAGGAAATAGAATAGGGATATTAGAATCAACATTCGTAAACCAGCTTTTGCGAATATGCAATTCCGTGTGATTTTGGTAAACTAGTTCATAAAAAGTTTCCGAATTACGTTGCAGTTAAGAATTTCCTTAAGTGACTTATAAAAAGTCTTCCATATGAGACGCTGTAAATTTGTTCTCCGTTAAGTTCTGTGTATTTGAGTGTACATGTAATTCGAATACACTGTCATTTGGTTAATGAGTTTATTTGGTAGTTATTCAGCCATGTAATTGTTCAGGTATTTTTATGATCCATGTTTTTACTGACACAGTCCCTGCTTATTACTCATTAAAGCTAGTGGCCAGGTACAGGAACATCACAAATTGAATGCCGCCCCCTGTTTACACGTATCAACCAGTTCATCTCGACTGGCTTCGAAAAGTTCATGCTTTCATATTTTACATGATCCACGTTGCACTCTCCATGATGAATTTGCTTTGTTGATTTAACATCTAACATTATAAGGATAAAGTTGTGTAGTAACAAACCTCGCACCCCTGTGTCGCCGTCCGTAATTCTAAATAGATTACGTCATAAAAAATAAACAGAAATGGGAATGTATAACACAGTGGAAAAAATACCTACTTTTGTCGGAAATTTTTAGGCTTAATTTCGACGTATTCAGGATGGTAGTAAAATCAGTCACATTACAGGCCTGGAGTGTCCCAGAGGGTTCCAGGAAGATAGGGTTCCCAGATTTCATGACAACGGCACAGGATGGTGGTAAGGTTGTCAGTCTTACGCACCGGCCGCTTTTTACCCCCAGGAAATACTCCTGGTACTCATTTCTGTTAGAGACTGAGTCGACCTCAGGATCATAGTGCGGTCGGAAGGATTATGTCAATGAAAAATTCCAATGACACCATCTGGAATCGAACCAGCGACCTTCCGATTTGTAGCACAGCACCTTAACCTCTGTGCTACCGCGGTCCCCTTCAGGATGGTAGTGTTATGAATATGTTTTAAGGGTCTTAATGTTGTTTACGTCTGTGCACTGATAAACAATTGACTCAATAAACCCACAAATGCACTAATGTTCAGATTGTGTTTTTACATATAATTAGTCATAACTCCGACATGTGTCTGTCTGTCGTGATCATATTCAAGGAGTTTCTGAGCGTCAATAAAACATACATAAAAATATAGATGGATTATTATGTACCTTTAAATTTGTGTATAAGTTATCTGCATATTTGCTTGTAGCAGTGGAGAACTGGTCCATAGGATGCTGAGGTTCTAGTTGGCTACTCAAACGTAAATTTGATACCCTCCTGATATAAACTATTGTAAGAACGTGTAAAGCTACAACCTCCTCTTCTATCTGCGAACATTTTATGTACAAATTTCTATTTATTTAATAATAGTTTATGTTTTTGTAGTGCTTTGTTGATGTTCAGTAATTCCCTGAAGATGAACAAGACGATTAAAAAAAGGCGGAGTTATTACAAAGTGTATGTAAAAATATAATTTTGACATTAGTGTCGTTATGGGTTTTATTGTATGCAATGTTTTAAGAATGTAATCAGCAATTAATTGTTCTCAGGGCAAGTTTCATTACGGAGCTTGCAAAAGCACTAATGACACTTCGTGGTCTGTAATATCAACGAAAAATGTTCAAACGTTCATAATGTTCCTTGTGTTGTAGGTGGATGTCCAGTTCGTTATTTAGCGTGTTAAGTGTGTGTTAGAGGAATTTTACATATAAAGAAACGTTACTTGGGAAAGCAATATGCTGTGGTGAGAAACTGCACGCTCACTCCACCAGGTTGAGAAGTTCTAATTAAGAGAACACTAAGCATGAATTTGTGTTCATCCATTTATTCCCATTCCAAGTCAAATACTTCGTAGAGTGGTAGTTCTATAAGCGATGGATGAACTACTATTTTATCCTAAACATCGCATCGTAGGTAACAACTCTTGTGTACCTGACGCACAGATTAATTAAAATTTCTACTGTTACAACCGGGCAGTTACCTTTGCGATATATTTGATTGCGCTCTCTGTATCTAGTAATATCTAACGTAGAGTGTTAGAATAATTAATAAACGGTTAAGTGGGATGTATTTGAATGAAAGCATTCAGGCCTAATGGAGGTTCTACCTTGCCTGGTACGGACAAGAAAATCAAAATAGATGCCTTAGAGTGTGTAGTCAGTGTCTTAGCCGACATTCGAAATACGAACCCCGGAATACACGTACAGTACGCTGCCACCGCACAGATCTTCCCACTTTGCATAGTACTTTTAAAGTAATGTAATAAAATATGTAGAGAAATTTTAACTTTTCTCTGACTCGCCGACTTCATGTCCTCTAGTATACGGGGGGCGGGGGGGGGGGACACAGGGACTGCAACAAAGTTGTACGGTGTTGTGAGCAAGTGCAAAGGTTGTTGTAATTTTGTTTCAGTATTGAAAGTAACAGGGAATGCTTTATAATAATAATTGTAAATCTGTGAGCGACAAATAAATGAAAGGCACAGTTATCACAGAACGTTTGTCGTCACAAAGCAAATTTCTTCAGTTTAAATTAAAAGACACTTTCTGGTCGTACATTTGCTTAGTAAGGTAGATATGGGTTAGCGATAAACAGAAAAATTCGAGAGTAAATTTTAAATTTTCGACACAAACAACAAATTCACTGTATTTAATTTAGTTAAATTTAGGATCTTGTTTTCGTGACCCGACAGGTCTAGTGCGCTTGGTCCTCCTCGTCCTTGTAGTTTCGAGATCAAATCTATAGTTTATGGTTAGTTAATTGTTATTATTTGATGGAGGTATAGAGGTAAATGTCTGAATTCCGCTTCCTCAAAGCCAGTTGACAGTGAATAATGAGCGTTTTTCAATTAACTCTTTCCTGAGAAGTCAAATAAATTAAACGGATTTTCTTTTATGTAGGCGTAATTTTAAAAAGAATTACCAGTGCATGGAACGCGTTCGTCAGCAGTACCACATTTCCAAGGATGTAATACTGATAACTGATAACGTTAATAATTGAACCCTTGAACATATACAGTATTGTAACTTGCTGTTTGTCCATCGGTACCAAGGCAAGCCAAGCCCAGCTTATTGGAAGCATAATTACAAGCTGCAGTCCGTTCGAAACCTTGTAAGTGTTCATGACACAAGGGTTTTATTGGGGTAATTGTGTAATTAAAATATGATCCTCCCCATTCCCTGTCTCTTTTACAAATTAAATAGAAATCCGTATAATTAAAGCATGACGTAGTGAGTATTAATTACATATTCACGTACATCCACTGCGCATTCTCATGACGCAGGTGACCGCCAGAAAAAAAAAAGCTGTGTAATAATCAGGATATAGTAGTAGTGAAATAAGGCGTAAAAGAGACGTGATGCTTGTGATAATATTCTGAACGAAGGGTTGAATTTTAGAAAAAAATATGACAATGAAATGTGATTAGCATTGAAGAGGAAACGATAAGTAATCGAATGACTACTTTTGTGCTTCACTGATCGAGTATCTGACGGGCTAAATAACTTACCGCTTCACTCAATTATTTTACCAACCACTGCACTTATATAAATTTATAAAATTTACAACTTAAAATATTTAAAACGCTTCGACGTGTTTGTGGCAGCATGCCTGTAATATAAATTATACCAAGTAAGTATCGTCAAAATAAATATTAGAATAATTTTGTACACAAATAATTAGGCTTGTTGGACTGATGTGAATTTATTCTTACCGTGTTGTGTTGTGTTGCGAAGAGTGCCCTGTTATAACAGGGGACTCTTGGCAACACAACACAACACAACACGGCATGCTGCCACAAAACCAACTGGAATATTGAAATTAATATGACTTTTAATAGTGTAACTTTAGCAAGGACGATATAGCTACCTGATGATGATCCTAGGACCGAAACATGTTGGAGCGTTTTTAATGTTTTAATGTTTTAAGGTGTAAATTTTATAAATTTATATAAGTGCAGTGGTTGGTAAAGTAATTGACTGACTTGAAAACATGCACGGTATAACAACGAAAATAACTTACCGCTTGTTCTGATACTTAGCTAAGTAACCGAATGAGTTTTCAATGACTAACTAAATGTCTGATCAGCAGTTACTTTGGCCGAGTAATTCGTTACTGACCGCCTTACTGGCTGACATAACCAACCCATTGACACATCGTCTTCCTGCAGACGGTGGTTGTCAATATGTTGCCACTTTTGTAGGTTTGTAAGGTCCACGACCACATTCATAAAACCTCATTAGCGGTATCCATCTTTAACCATTAATTTCTGTCCACAGTTTGTTCCCAGTCACTGACTTCAATTTTAATATTATCTTCTTTACTTCCATTTCTTCCAATTGATTTTTTTCGGTTGTGTTGGTCGAATGAAGTTTTCAATTGTACTTGTCACTCACACGTGCGTGCTACAGGGTTTTCACATCTTACCCTTCTTTATTTAGTCTTTAAGTAATAGCGCATTCAATATAGTGACCAAGCTACTGGATGTACTAGCCGGTGGTTGGATCCCAGAATAGGCAAGAGGTTTTCTCTGTTCTGCAGAAAGTCCATTCCGGCGCCGGGGTTAACCAAGGCCACTATTTAATGGTACCAAAGATTTTTCCGGATGTAAAATGACCAGGGCTTGTTACTGACAACTCACCTTTATCTAGCGCCGAAGTTCCGAAAGAGTAGAGATAAGTGTGCCTTTACTCCCCATGTTTGCCTTCATAGCATGTGCAGGGAAATTTTTACCTTTTTATATCGAAAGTTTGTGGAGTAAAGAACACGAGACTTGTGGCCATTTATAATATCCAACCGTGCCTGTCTCTTGGCACTTCGTACTCACCTCAACACACCAAGAAAAGTCTCAGTCTTTATTTTGTCTTAAGTCACTGGGCAGAGTTTAGCTGCCGCATAACATAAGAATAAGTACAGAATTTTGGTAAGTATCTTATTTTAAAGAATGCTTACCATCACTGCTGGAATGTCAGAATTATGAAGAAGGCGTTTGTCAGTTATATGTACTTTAAATGGGAGTATACGTTTCTCATCCAAGTTAGGTTACACGACGAGTGAAACATCACGTTTGAGTAGTTATCTCAAGTGTCCCGGCTTCTACAAATTCCGGAAAAAAGACCAGATTTCTCAAGAATTGTTTGGCTTACTTCTTGTGGCCTACTCCTCGAATACTAGATCTACAAATCAAATCAGCAGGCTGACGCGATAACTTCATTTTGCCTTTAACAGCAATCCTGTAATAATCTCTGTACTCCGTACCTCACAAGCTTTATAAATCTTCTGTAGTACCAGGTGTAAAAATCAACGCAGTCGAGTAGACACGCTACGTACTGAGAAACCATGACCGGACAGTTGATCTAACACTGCTGCCTTATGTCGTAAGAATACATCTGAAATTATAGAGCAATATTTCTATGTTGTGGGCTTAGAGGTGCTTTAGCATCCACAGCTATATACTCTATTTCCAGTTGTACAAAGGTCCGTCACAGAGACGAACCCACCTCAGAGCGCAGAATCAATAATCCTGCTTGCATTTCACACAGTGCCGTTCATTAGTACAGTGCTGGCTATGCATCTCGGATCTGCAAGTACACAGGACATAATGCACGGCATACAGTTGGGAGATGGCGACCAGAATTCCAGGTTTATGCCTCGGAGGCGTAATAATGTTCCCTGGTAAGTGGGATGAATCCACTTGGAGTTATACAATTGGTTAACTGAATTAAAGTGGACCGTTTTGTACATTATACTTACAAAACATATATAAGACATATTTAATTCAGGCGTGTATTATAACAGTGGTTCTCAGTGTGAGATCTATGGCCCTTCTGAGGGCCACACTAAGTTTCTAAGGGGTCACAAGAGAATGACGAAAAAATTATGGGGCCACAGTTTCTTTCGGGTGGGCCACCGAAATTTTACTGCTTGAATACAATATTTCAAATTTAAAATTGAATCAAAGGCACCCTTTCTCCCTGCATCACCCGCAGCACATACGATAAAGTTATATCCGCCGCTCCCTCCGAACACAATATCTGGTTGAATCTCTGTTTAGTTGGGTGACATATTTGCGTGAAAAAAACGTAACCGCCTTGACATTGTGCAGAGAGATGATTTTATATAATAATTTATTCCAGTCAATAACACAACAATATATATAGTGATCAATATTAAAGATTCGACAACATGTTTCGGTACAAAGGAACCATCATCAGGCCAAATATCAAATCACAGTGCTGGTACATTCAAAGAATGCACACAGTGTGGAATCCCGTATTGCTTACAGATTGTATTGACATTAAAGTTCATGTATACAGGGTGTCCCAAGAGGAAAGATCAATATTCTGGGAGGTCATAGTATCGGTCATTCTAAGCAAAAATATTTATATGAACATGTGTCCTATTCCGAACGATTTCCAAGATAGAGCTATTCGAATGTACAACCACAAAACCGTTGATAAGAAAGATATATTACGTGTACGTACTGTTTCTAATACCGGTATTTATTGTTCAAGTGACAGAGTTGGTTCAGCTTATAGTAAATGTTCGAAAATTCCACCGTCAACATCAATGCACTTTGCAACTCGTGTGAAGACATGGCGTGTTGTTCGTCTGAGTGCGTCTTGTCGTTCCTTTATGCAGGCGATAACATCCAGTATGTTAACGAGCAGTTCGTCTCGTGTATCCACTTTTTTCTGTACACTTCACTCTTCATTAAACCCCATAAACAAAAATCTAACTGGGTTAAGTCTGGAGATCTTGATGGCCAGTTAACGGTACTGCCACGACCGATCCACCTATTAGGGAAAGTGTCATTGAGATGTTGCATCACATGTCGGGCACAATGAGAAGGGGCTCCGTCATGCTGGAAGTACGTAGCAATCCGTGTAGCCGAAGGAATATCCTCTAGTTGTTTTGGTAATTAATTTTGCAGAAAGTCCTGGTAATTTTTTCCTGTCATATGATCGTCTAAAATAACGGGACCAATCAACATGTCATCGATCATACCGCACCACACATTGATAGAAAAACGACGTTGAAAATTTGTTTCCCCAGTACCATGTGGATTTTCGTGAGACCATCGATGCGAGTTACGTGTGTTAATATTTAATCAATTTAAAGAAGTAATTATTGCAACGTTACCCCAGGTATTATTTTTATGAATAATAATTTAGGGAGGTAAGTAGAATATGATTACTTGCTAATTACAAGAAATATGCAGTTTTGAAAGAGAAGAAAAAAATTCAAAACAAATATGAACCGGTGCTGCTCGAGTTCGTTGAGTTTTGAGGAAATATGAAGGTATCTTTTTGATTTTTTCCCGAAAATATGCTTTGCATTTGAAAAAATGAATATCTTTAGAATATTTGAGAGATAAGTTTGTTTATTTAATATTCGCAAAATGAGCCCGTGTACTTTCTGTGCGTTTAAACACGCTGCATTCAGACCAGTTTCATGAACTAATTTAATTTAAACTCAAAATAAAATAAATTAACTTGGGGAAACCAATCTCTCTTGACTGGTTTCACCCTTCACAAGTTGCGGTATGAGGCACTTCGCTTGCCTTGTTAAATTTCCCGGAACAGACCTAGGGTAACGTTAGCATAATTACATCCACGTGATGAAATTAGGTTACAGCTCTAGACTTCATGGTTGAATAGCGCGGTGCTTCATTACATGCCACAGTTGTAGACAGTACTCCTTGGTTTGACTGCAAGACCCATTTTCAAACCCTAAGTGTCTTCTAATGTGCATCCGACATGTACCAGCTTGAACAGTATATACACTTACCCTGGCGTGTTCGATCATGAAACCTCCCTTCAGTTCTGTTTCGGTCCAAATTTTGCGACTTGTTTTTTTGTTCTGAGCTTCACGTAATGAATCCTTCCATCTTCCCTGATATTCCTTAAGAATGCTTCCTTTAGGTCGTGTGCTGGGACACTGAAAAGGAATAACGTATAAGTAACCAAATAGTTGATTTATAAAAGTAAATTCCAAAGGTTTATAACCCCCAAAAAGGATTTTTTTTTCCACAAAAATGTCATGGCCCCGTATTTTAGCGTGAAGGTTCGCCAGACATTGTCATTTTCGTGGTCGTTTTTGTAAGTGATCCAGTAGTGCGAATTCCTAGAGCTTAGGTCTCTGTGATAGAAGCCGTTCCTATAACAAGAGAGCATAGAATATAAGAGACAGTGTTTGAAATTTTGATCAATATTTGGACTCACCAACAGTGCGTACACTTCGTAAATCCCGTGATAACCAGAATCAACCTCGTCGTGTTTGTAAGAAAATATAAAATTTGTGGTTTTGCTGTGATTTCTCGCTTTTGTTGTGTGTCGGTTTGTAATTATAGTGTTTTAAATATTTATAACAATACATGTGCTAGACATTCTATACTGTGTTATTCAAATGTGCTGCTTTGATTGGTACCGCAAGCTGTAGTCTCTAAGCCAGCGGTTGCGTGGGGGCTGCTCTATACGCTACTCGCCTGCGGGTTCACTCGCCAGCTAGTGAGCGAGCTGCGAGTGAACCAACTAGGCCTTCTGCGCGTAGAAATGAAAACGCTGGACAAGCAGCTCCTAGCGCTTTAGTACTGTGTTCGACATTTCAGAGATGAACTGGAGAATCGTAGCGTTTCATCTCAAGCTGTATGCTAGCTGAATCAATTACAATAAGCTAGTTTATAAGCGGGATAGTAAACCAGCCAGCAAGGAGCGAGTAAAGTAGAACTGATTTCAAATGTGACATAAACTAATATTCCTGCTTCCTCACTAATGCTTTTTATAACGTACAAACTTAACGGTTGAATGACTCCAGCAGTTGGTATAGTTCTTTTAAAGGATCATACTAAACTCATCCCAAAATTAGATCATTCCGCACTAACCGAGTTGTTTCATTAATTCGACTGGGATTCGTTCCCTCTTTAACAAACCGTAGCAGACTTCAAGTTACATTAATTTATACGGTTTTCAAAATACACGCCTAAACTTCCTAGCTATTCCAGCAAACATTCTTTTAATTTCTGCACGTACTGTAAGTACCAAACACGTTTAACCCAAGACACATTTTTAGTCCAGTGGCATATGTTTATGTCAAGGGAAACGAAACTTAGGGTTCGTACAGTATTTAATTTGTTTTGAAGTGTTCAGCTGCTCAAGAAAGAAAATATAATAATATTTTAAATTCGGCGAATTTATTTAGGGGCTATAAATGTGGCCGTTACTTTTATAGTCTCAGCTTACTAGCCAATATGCAATTATTGTGCAGTTTATTTGATTTGAAGCCATGTTCAAATTGATCCATCCGTTGGTCTTGGCAATTTGCTCTCTACTCCTACATTTATTTTTTGCGTGCGTGTGTGTGTTTGTGTGTGTATGTGTATGTGTGTGTGTGTGTGTTTGTGTTACCTCCATATAGTGGGTATATTACAGCTACTACATGATGCTGTTCATTTCATACATGCTGCATTTTATTCGTTTATGTATATGTCACATTCCACACATGTAACCAAATTCGTCTTCTGAGATTTATATAATATGTCAGTGTGATAAACCTCTTATTCTTTCCTTTCTCCACTATCCGTCTCATTACATAATCTCTTCACTGCGTCTTGTATTATCTTGTTATCGTCTTTTCTTTTCATGCTTGCTTCCTTGTAGGTACGTTCGAACCCCTGCGGAGGGACTGCTAAACCATCATTGCTCCTTCTGTCTGGAGACATACAGCTAAAACCTCGAGAATAACTGAGCGGATATTCATGAATTTGATGTTGAGGAATTTTGCGGAGCACTGTAGAGTTATCTCACTTTTCACTTACGTCGGAGAGTTTGAGAACAACTTCACATTTTGAAGTACTGAGGTTGCTGTGCTTGTGACACTCCGAACTGCTGCTTTCCGAATTTGTAGATCTTATCACGCTTCTTACTCATATGCTGCTTAATCAAGATTAAATCAGATCCGTATAATTTAAATTTCTTTTGTCAAAATGAGAACTTTGTGTTCCTGTTAGTTTTCGGTTCCCTCTATTGTAGCAGATACCGGCTTCAAATTTATTGTAGCCGTGTTACTTGGAATTTTAGAGCAGCGAACGCGCCATTACTGATGCCATGCTACATTTCCTGACTCGTTGCTTCACTATTGTGCTTTATTTTTCGTCTTTGTTCTTCTATTTCTTACCTTTTTGACTGTGTCATTCCTTCATCCGCTTTACCTGTCTCCCGTTTCATTCTTTATTTTCCGTTTTCCCATAGTCTTTTTGCTGCTTACTTCCTTCCTTCATTCCTGAATTTCGCACTTCGTATCGTCTATCCCAAAATACTCGAATATTCTTAATCATGGAGCCGTCATAATCCTGCGTCAATTCCGTACGGCAGGCAATATCAGAGGAGTTTAGACAAGCTGATCATTGCGTTCCTTAGCGTCAAACCCAGTAGTCACACATTTTAGGCTTGTGACGATGCTGTTCAATATAAGACATGGTCTGTTTGTCCAATTCCACGCGGTTCTTCGCCGAACGTGCAGGATCAATCCGCGACTAACTGCACTATTCGTAGACGTGGACTGAACTGGACTACTTGACACGCTACTCGCCAGCGAGTTCACTAGTAGCTTTTAAACTGGCCATGTAAAATTACAAAAGCGAGCTTTTATAATTTTACGTGACACAGTAAAAGGTCCCACAATAAAACATGTAGAAAAACAAGTTTTTTGCCCGAAATTTGTACCATGAAGCTCGCTAGCTACTCCCTGCCGGAGATTTTAATCTGTACATTCATGTTACTATACAGGCTCTCTACCTTGGCTTGAAACTGATTTGTTAAATGGAATTGAGTGTAATTTCACCCCTGCAAATCCTCTTATTGGATGCATAAAATTAAGTGGAGAAAAGGAAAAAAAGATTCGACAAGGAAGCACACCAAAGCTGCCCCAAAATCTGGCGGCGTAGCGGTGTTGTAATTCCAGACATTCACAGATTACCAGAAAGAAGTAAAACAGCCAACAGAGTGTGCACATGCAGTTACAGCACTCAAAGTAAATATACCTACGAACAAGAATAATGATTGTATATGAAAGAATTCTGCATTATTTTGTGATCACTTGCTGGATATGGGCTGTAGGTAACCTGACAACCTAAATCCAAATTGGAATTTATAACAATCACTTGTCAATATAGGTAGAGGAACAGACAAATACTGCCGAGTTCTTGTCTCGGATCAGGGTTAAGTGAAATCGGAAGAGAAGGTCAAGAAATTAGAAGGGTACGAGGAGTCACTTCTCAATACTGTAGGACCACAGCTTGCTAAAGTCCTGGGGCCTGGCTTATCCTTCACTCTTTGGATCAGTATATACGGTTAGACTGCCTGTCATCCATTGAGGAAGCACCGACGATGCTGCCTGCAGACAGCATCGTAGGTGCATTATACCACAAGCTGTAGACACAGTCTAGTGCTCCTGAGGATGGGCGAAATTGTCGCCCGAAACATATTGAGCTGATTGAATTTGTTAATAAAATTATTATTGTTGCGTCTAGTTGGCTGTTTATATTATTGTATCAATGATGCAAGGTCGCACAAACATTAAATTTTTTACTCCTACTTTTATTTGTTAAGTTTTCTTCCGTCTGTCTTTGGGTGAGTTCCATGTTAATTTTAGCTTGCTCCTGCACGTTTGAACTGATTTATCTACAGGCTTTCCTTGCTTTCCATGTCAACTGTGTGTCCTTTTGATCTCAGTTTGTGTGGATTTCGACGAAATCAGCGACAAAAAATTTCTCCACCACCGCTGATCAGAAAGCTTTTGACTTGTCCGTAATACAAAGTACACATTGGCATGCGCGTAATTTAAACTAAGAAAGTCCCCTTTGTAGATTCAAGTCCTCCGGAATTTCACACCATTTAGATTGGTATATACGCACCAGCGTTTCGAAGCATCGTTCTGCTTTCATCTTCAGGGTCAAACAGTTGGAGAAGAGTTGTAACGTCCCATGACTCCTGATTGTATAGCAGCACCGCTGTGAAAACCTTAAATATCGAAATGTTACGTATGATTTAGCAAAGTGTTAATCGCATTCCGTAATATTATCCAAATTCTTTGTTGTAGACCGAATACAATATACAGTATCGATCGAATATGTAGTGCCTTTAGTTCCCAAGACATTTTGCATGCACCGTCGTTTTATATTTTAAAATATTTTTTTCTGTTAGTTTCGTTGCGTATTATTTTTCCTTCTGTTTATCTTCCTCCTTGCAACCGCAACTCCTTTCATCCTTTCCGGAAATTGAGCTGCAACCAAAGAACGCAAATAATCCTTCTGACGTCATCACATGCCTTGTAGTGCTCCCGAAGAACGCTGTCCTACACCTCGTCACCATCTTAAGTTCCTGAACGTTTCTGGTGCGAACACCAAAAATGCTTTTCCCACATATTCGTGCACAGATCATTATAAGTTGCTGATGGAAATTCGGAATAACTGTGTGAGATTTGAGATTATCATGGCGTTGATGTTGAAAACTTAATATTCTGGTATGTGGCGTCTTGCATATGGCATATGCCAAGTATCTGTGCCATTGTTGCGGAATAGCATAGTGCCACCGTTGTCAGGATAATCGAAGGCTAGATGTACATATTTGTATGTATCCGTCTTCTCGTAGAGCAGTAGCGCGTCACTTCAAAGTGTCGTGAGAGTAATCTCCTAGCAAACGTTGGTAGCTATGTACCAGTTTGCGGGCTGTCATCCCGGAAGGTGGATATCGTATGAATAACTACTGCTAGACAAAACACGCTTTTGCCATTCAACTTTGCCTTCCGCGTCACAGCTAGGAAAATTTGAAAGTTAATATTTTAATAGGTAGCGAACTTCTTATTTCGCTATAATTCTAAGCGACGTTTGATATTTCCAATAACAATTTTCCGAAAAACTGTTCGCTTTAAACTTGTTTTAAACGTGTTTCTAGTACACATGTGTTCATTATTGTGTTCAACAGAACTCATCTTAATAATGGTAGCATATTTGTAAAAATTATAACTAATTATGTTATTTTACGGGAGTTTTCTGTCAGTCCTGAACGTGTGATTTCAGGCTCTCGCCGCGGTATAAGTGAGATCTTCGTTCTTCTGGGATGTTACGCAGCGTAGGTACCATCTACGCTTCGTAACATCCCAGAAGAGGGAAGGTCTGAATGTTGAGCGTGTTTCTGTTTTTGGTAGAGTATAGAAGTGGGCTGTGTTGTCCACATTTTGGAGGATGGTGGTTCCCCATTCTTCATGGTGCAGGTGATCCAATTTGACCAAGCACTAAACCTTCCGTCTTTTAATATTAATAAATATCCAACTAGATGCAACAGTACGCAGATATTCCCGATCAGGCCACGTTGGAGGGAAGTAGCTGTACCAGTATTATGACCTGTACCGGAGGCTGCGGTTACAGTTTTTAGTACTCCTGATGATGGGTGCTGTGACACCCGAAACATGTAGAGT
>Ga0131853_10007519_pt1 | contig 19752 bp, 16 predicted proteins | sample TergutLab28metaG_FD_92764 | JGI IMG/M metagenome (GOLD analysis project Ga0131853, IMG submission 92764) | Labiotermes labralis P1 segment gut microbial communities from Petit-Saut dam, French Guiana - Lab288 P1 (version 2) (version 2) | ecosystem: Host-associated > Arthropoda: Insects >... | reverse complement strand
TGGCATGATTCTTGTTCCAATTCCTTCATCGCTTCTTGCAAACTCATTAATATATCTATTTGTCTCACCTCTTGGCGAGTTTAGCAGTTCTCCTCCGGAATGTAAATTAGATTCACGTGTATATTCTCTATTTCAGCACATACAAATCTCCAGCTTTACCATCCAACCTCCCCTGATCCGCAATACGAAAACCCTGCGCTTCCTTTACTAAAACCCCTTCACTGCAAAGTTTCCCAAGACAACGCAAAAGGTGCCGATAACTGGCCCCTACAACCACAGCAACATCCGTAAGCTGTTCATAAAAAAAGCCGTTACTCGCAGTTTGGCTAATATATGCACATATCCGAGACTCAATAGGCTGTAATGTCGTTATGGCACCGTTAACCACACGCTGAGTTAATTTTTCCGCTAATTCTATAGCAATATAATTGATAAAAGCATTGTTGCTTTTCAATGTATCCGCATACAGATTAAGAGGTAACGCAATACACGAAAACTCGGTAACCGCCTGGACCGTCGTATAATTGGTCGGTTTATTTGTCATTAATTCAATATCACCGATTATTCCTTTAGAAGTAAAATACGCAAGTAAAAGCTGCTTACCGCTGGATAAATTTAAAAATACTTTGGCCTTTCCGGCAATAACAAAATAAATGGAATCCATGGGTTCCCCTGCATGTGAAAGAAACTCATCTTTTTTTAATATCAAATGAGCTCCATATTGAGGGTCTAAATCTTGCAATCCATACTGTGAAAGCAAGGTCCATACTTCCGTGTTATTTTTATCAATGATTTGTTTTTCCATAGACACCCCTTGAAAATCAATTTTTAGACAGTTGAATATAGTTTCTCAAATACCGTGCATCGAATTATCTGCAGTATGACATATGTCATATGCATCAGTCAAAGCCTCCGATTATAATGCAATATAATGTCTCATCACAAACTATCATGTCATTAAGTGTGAAAAACTGACAATATTCAAGTAGGTATTTTCGCACTCAGCTGAAATTCCAGTTCTCACTCGGAGGTGTCAGATGTTTTACTTACTTTCTTTACTGACAGGAATATTAATTTCGGTCATGGTTGCCTTCAATGGCGGGCTTACAGAGCAATATGGTGTATATTCGGCCACAATCATTATACATATAGCCGGATTAATTTTGATTACGTCTATAGTGCTGTTTAAGCGGGATAAAGTATTTTCCGCCAGATATCCTATTTATCTTTATCTTGGGGGCGCAATCGGAGTTTTTACTACGGTATTTAACAATTTGGCTTTTGGACGCATTAGTGTATCCGCCATCCTTGCTTTAGGACTGCTTGGCCAAAGTATTGCCGGGCTTACGATTGATCAATTTGGGCTTTTTGGTATGGCCAAACATTCATTTACCAAAGGCAAATTTATCGGTTTATTTCTCATTATCGGCGGTATAGCTTCGATGATTGATAATCTTGAAGTCGTGGCTGTCGTGGTATCTTTAATCGCCGGTGTTAATATTGTTTTGTCTCGCACACTCAATGCAAAGCTTGCAGATTTGACAAATGTACGGACAGGGACATTTTATAATTATTTTGTGGGGCTTATCTTATCTGTTTTTGTTTTTTTGATATTGGGACGGGGTGAAATCATTTTTTCGGGCTATAGGATGATGTCGCTGTCATCCAGTTGGTGGATATATTTAGGCGGAATACTCGGGGTATGCGTTGTTTTACTTAGCAATATTACAGTGGTAAAAATATCGGCATTTTATCTTACGCTTTTGATATTTATAGGCAAGATATTTTCCGGTATTTTAATTGATGTGGTTATTACTCATCAGTTGTCGTATAGAAACTTAATAGGCGGTTTGCTTGTGGCCTTTGGATTGATCGTTAATTTATTAATGGACAGTAAAAGATTTGAAAAATAAGGCCAATTAATTTGCGTAAAACAAATTAATTGGCCCTTAAATATCACTTAATTATTTGATACCACACTTCTCCCATCATCAGATACACTAAAAATATGCTCATCATCCGCCGGCATGGAAGCTTTCAGATATTTTATGTCTTCTCCATTAAGCGGATGAGCTACACATTCATCAATATGCTTAAGCATAAATGAAAATTGCTCAAAATTGCCCGGCGGCACAAGAGTATCGGCACCACGATGCAACGCATATTTCATCGCACAGATACCTAGCTTGTCATCACCATATATGGTTTTACACCAGGATTTCGGATATGCACGAACTTCACCGTCAACCCACTTTCTATGGGCAAGAGCCTTTATCGCAATAAGGCCAATGTTCTTCTCACTGCATACTTCCGGCAAACAAGTACCCAACACATTACCCATGTGAAGCGCCCAGTTTACCGGAAACATCACCGTATCAAACGCATATTTCGAAAGGGCCTCCAGCGCAATCGCTTCACTATGAGCGGTTATACCGAGATAACGTATCAGCCCCGCTTTTTTTGCATCGAGAAACACTTTAAGCGCACCGTCTTCTGCAAAAGCCTGCTCGATGTCCGCACTATTACTCAGGGCATGCATCTGATATATATCAAAATAATCAGTTTGCAAATTTTTGAGAGAGGCCTCGAGCTCCGCTCTTGCCCCTTTGGCCGTCCGCTCTGTTGTTTTACATCCAAGTATAGCATTTTTACGATAAGGCTTAAGCGCCGGTCCCAGCCTTTCTTCGGCATTTCCGTAGCTCGGTGCCACATCAAAATAATTTACACCTTCATCCACTGCGTATGACACATATTTATCGGCATCACTTTGTAGTTCGTCCGTACAAACTATACCGCCAAAAACCACACGTGACACTTCCAGCTCTGTTTTACCTAACATTGTTTTTTGCATACATTTATCCCCTATTTCAACTTTCTATAATCCAAAATAACTTCCGATATAACGTATCGATACTCCGGCAACCAACCCAAGAAACGGATTTTTAGTCAACGCTGTTATTGCCATAGCTGCAGACGCCTCCGCAGTATATCCTGTGCCAAAGGCTCTGCCCAAGTTGGGAACAAATGTTGAGAAAAAACCGATAATAAACAAGAAGCCCGCGATCGCCTGCACAGGAATATACTTCACTGCCTTTGTCATCAATCCCAGCAATAAAAGCAACGCACACAATAACATCATCACCACACCTGCCGCTACCGGCCAAGGAGACGCAGCCGTGGCAGAAATAATCGCTCCAACAGGAGCACCACCAAAAATAACACTTGGAATATCGGCCAAGCTGTTGATTACGGTCAGATGATCCATATTTTGCGTTGTTCCCGCAAAACCTGCGGTTATGTTACCAAAAGCAATATTTGTTCCTATGTTCAAGCATATAAATGCCAACGCAAAATATATGGCGTTAAATCCGATTTTTGGCTTCATTATTTTGAAATCTTCCCAATATTCTTTTGTCCAAAATTTTGGATTTTCATTTTGTTGCATATCGCCGGTATAGCCATTGGCCTCAGCCATTTTTAGTAAGTTAATACGGCGGCCTTTTTTTCCTGTATCAGGATCCGTTTGCAAAAACACAAAATCCACAGTTGCCAGGGTTACGGATACCGCAATAACATAAACCAGTGCATGAGGGTTGCCCAGAAATATCACATGAGTCACCAAGGCGCTTATAAATGCGATTGCCGTCGTACGCCGTTCCTGTTTTAACATGTCTATACTTATACCCGCTACCATCAGACCAACACCGGCCATCATGCCCTGGACAACTGCCGGACCGGCAAAATCAGCAATCCTTGTCACAGAACCGGTTAGCCCTAAAGGAACCATTACAATAACGGCCAGCAGCAGCGCCGCAATACGCTCATTTACATTTTTAATAAAATGTGAAACCGTCAGTATAGAGGATTGCCCGGAAATCGGCGTCACTGACCCCGTCAGCAGATTACCTATCGCTCCTATAAGGAAAGCTAAAGCGGTTGGTTTCATTTTATACCCCTGTGCCGCCGCCCAGGCTAACATCGTTAGACCATTAATGGCAACAAACACTACTGCAACAACAAAAAGACCTAGATCATGGAACATAATTTTACCTCGCTTTCTGGATTGGACCCGGTTTCGGGTTACGCACTAATACGACGATTAAATACATCTTATTCTATACCAAAACAGAAAAAAGACAAGCCATACTCCATGGCTAATTCTGCTCACCTATGCCATCAAATGCTGAGCAGCAGTAAAAGATAGTGCTATTGCTCTAACCCATCAATCAAAATTTCGTAATCCAGTCCAAAAGACACTGCCAGCCCCTCTACGCTCTGGAAAACCTTTTTTGTAAAATAATACTCATTCATTTCATCTATATCCATTTCACCATCTGTGTTAAATTCCACAATTAACTTCCCGTCTTTGATATGGAAATCCACAGACCTAATATGCGCGTACTGCCTGTTACCGACAATCAGCCGCCCTTGAGGTAGTATTCGCTTATCACAGATATCGATCTTATCAGCAAAGAGTAAGATTATCCCATATAGACTGGTTGCCCCTTCACTGTGCTCGCTAATAGCCGTAAGTATTTTTTCTTTTGCGGCAGCATCTATTTCCTTATTTTGAAAATAGTCCTTTGCCCATTCATAACTCCGCCGGGCATGTCCGCCTTTGCTCCCGTTTGAGCAGCCTATATCATGTAATAAAGCAGCAATTTTTATTCCGGCAATATCGTCGTCGCTTAAATTTACTAATCTCGAAATTTTATTGCAATATTCAATGACTCGCATAATATGACTCATATCATGAGTCGCATAATTGCCGGGCAATCCCTCTTTTTCGGCTATCAAAGAATAGGCTTCGATAATGACGGGATCATTTATCATCTGTATATATAGATTTTGCAAATTCATTTAATCATCACCTTCACGAGTTTTTAACGTTTTAATGATTAGTTGTTTATCACAACACTTTATTACAAAAAAGCCTGCTTCAATTTCAAGCAGGCTTTATCTTGTAGGTCACCGCGTATTGTTGCCACGGCACCTTATTAATTTAATCAAATGATTACGACATATCACTATCTGTTTCTATCACCACTTGACCTTCAAACACATAAACTGTTTGTCCAAGAACAGTACTAAAAAAATCAAGCGGAACAAATGTCCGGTCATCTACAATAATAGGCGCGGCGGTCAGTTCAAGGGGAGCCATTCTGCCAAGGTGCGCTTCGGTATTGCCAATCCAAATGTGTACTGCTACACCAAGCTGAATACTTCTTGTGTCGTCGTTCCAACGCACATCATACCCTAGGGCTTCTGCGGCTCCTCTGAGGGGAACCATCACCACATTGTCTTGCCAAAATGGGCGGGGTGCGTTTGCAATGATTTCATTGTTAACAACGATTTCACCATTTAATACAACAACATCAACGACCTCTTCAGACGCATCATCTTCATCAACAGGATAAGGGTCTTCAAAAGCGGCTACACCCGGCAACGGCACTATTTCAGTGTAAGCATCGTCGGTTTCCAAGTCAATTGGCTGGGGTAATGTTACGGCGACTTCAAATAAAACCATGATGCTTATTGGTTCAATTTCTTCGCTTTCTTCGTAAATTACACGCATATTTCTGCCGTCAAGTACTTCGGCAAGAGTGCGACCAAACAAAACTTCTCTAACCATTTGCGTTAACTCGTCACTATCATCATCGACCGGTACATAATCTTCAAAGTAGATTATGGTATTGTCGGTAATGTTAATCACCAAATCGCCATCTTCGCTTACCATTGCAAACTCATTGTCTGACTCTACCGGCTCTACAAGGAAAAACCGAGCAGTTACAGTCAGTGCATCTTCCGGCACAGCATAATCCACTGCAAATACGCTCACGGTGCCGAGTGCCATAATTGCAGCCATTAGCAGAGCTGCCATTACTTTTCTTTTCATATTAAACCCCTTCTTTCTATTATCATGATGTGTAACTTCATGAAGGATTATAAAACAAATATCCAGATTTTTCAACGTAAGTTCCCGTAAAACGAGGTTAAGAAATCATTTGTAATATTTGGGTAATATTCCTATCGGAGTTCTCGTCAATTTCATAGGGGTTTTACCAATGTTAAGACATGACATCATATTTAGGATGAATGTACTGCCATCTGGGTTTAGTGTGGATGAACACTGTAATCGCTTTTTGCGGACAACAGTTGACGCAACGATAGCAAATAGTACAGTTATCCAGGGAATATATCTGCCCTTCACGATTAACCAAATTATCCATAGGGCAAATTTTTGTGCATATATTGCAGGATGTACAGCCTTGATGGATTTTTACATCCCGTGCCACCTTTTTTTCAAGTCGTTGAGGCGCAATTGCTTTGGTGTCTTTTTGCCAGGGCTTTCCTTGTATGTATCCCAAAATTTCTGACCCTTTTGAAAAGCCACGCTTTTTTATTAGGTTATTTTTAATATCACTACAGACAATATCCATCTTTGCTTCAGCTTTTCTATCATACTTTTGCTTGGATTTTTCATTTGGCATCCACAAATTTAATATAGGCGTATTGCCCATATTCTGCTGCATATTAAAATGCTCGGCATAAATAACATCGATTACGCCATCTTCAAACATATCTGTAAACACCCTTGCACCATCACCGGAAAACTTCATCTGTGTTACAAAAATAATAACCTTCTTGCCCTGTAAATCAGCCATATGCTTATATACAAATTCTCTCATGATACGAGGAACTCTTGAACAATATATAGGATAGCAGAAAGCAATAGTATCATGTGCCTTTATTTCGGCTGCGAAATCTATATCCGCTTCAATAGAAATACAAGCAGCGTCCATTTTTTGACTAAATAAATCAGCAATATACTTGGTATTACCTGTTCCCGAAAAATATAAAGTTAACATTGTGCACACTCCGATCATCATATCAAATTTGCATTTATCTACATTTGGCATTATAGTAGACATGTGTAAGCATAACAAGAATCAATGTTGATCGGATATGTCGTTTAACAGACATTTTGCTTCGATTATGTTGGATTTGAAAGGATTATTTTTATGAATATCGAAATCAAAGAAGACAGGCGTGTAAGAAAAACAAAAAAAGCCCTTAGAGAAGGGTTAATTGAGCTTCTTAATGAAAAAAGCATACAAAGTATAACGGTAAGAGAATTAACCGATAAAGTAGATATCCATAGATCTACTTTTTACGCTAATTTCAAAGATGTTTACGAGTTATACAGCCATATGGAAGATACTATCATACAAGAGATAAGTGAAATCGTTGATATCGATTCAACAGACTATGCTAACAATACTTTTCAGCCATATATATTTTTTAACGCTTTACTTGATTACATCAACAAAAACAGGCAAATAGCTCGATTATTTTTTGGCGGAAATATCAGCACAGCTTTTTTTGAACGGCTTACGGGTTTATTTAAAGATGCTTGTATTGAATGCTGGCTTACAGAGTATAAAATGGCCACTGTGTCTGAAGAAATGGATTATTATATTCAATTTTCTCTTTCCGGCGGACTAGGTGTTATTGGAATGTGGGTTTCAAAGGACTTTGAATATCCAACGGAAAAATTAGTGGATATGTTAACAAATCTTGATGCGAATGTTAGCAAGACATTTGGGTGCGAATTTCCTAAAAACACCCTCTAAATCAATCTACTGCTTACCCTCAAATACCCAGTAAAACGGATAAGAAAAATGTTTATGACGGAATTTGTAATTTTTTTCGCCCTTTTCAACTACCGCCGTCAATCTGATAGGCCATGTAAACTCCGTTCCCGAAGCGGTCTCTTTTAGCGCATACATAATATTGCGCTTTACATGAAACAATTTATCTTCCGGCGACAAGTCAGCATCCAATAATTTTTCAACTTCCTGCAATGACCTGTCAAAAATTTCGTTTTCGGATATACTCCGCTTTGTCGTACCCAAAGCCATAATCCATGCAAACTCTCCTGCGTCAAACGTAAGAATCTGCTCTGGATCAAAATGGAGGCCACCTAATTCGTTATCCTTAGCCATATCATCTTCAAGCTGTTTTAAAAGATTTTGCAATTTATCATCCGTTTTATTGCTATTGTGTGCCGCGATTTTATTTTTTGTATGATTGTGTCCTTCTTGGTAATCATCACTAAATTCTTCAAATCGTTCATCAGGAAAATTGGGTTTGACTACTGCAAAATGCAGTGTTGCAATTTTCCATTCGTTATTTATTTTAACGCACATACCGCTCAATTCGCTTGGCCACAGATATTCTCGTTGGCCGGGTTTACGTTCATGGAAATGGATGCCCAATGCCCAATTTATGAAAGCTAATCGCTGTTTTGGAGTTACTCCATGTTTTCCGGCAATTTCTTTCACAAAATCAATATACTTGCTATGTTCCGCATCATCGGCATCTTTAAATGAATATTTTACAGTGCAATTGGCAAAGAACCAGGCAATATCGCCATCAACTTCAATTTTAGCACCATCAATATCTATTTTGAAATCGCCCCATCCACCATTCCAGTCGTCATGGATCAACTTCGTTACCTCGTCTCGCCCTAAACAGACTTCCCATGAGCCTGTTCCTAAAGTCAATATATCCTGCCTATCCGAAAAAATTTCTGTCATTAATCCTGGCGCATTTTTCAGATTTTTTTCATCGTATCCTTTTTGGAGTTTTGTTAATATATTTGTAATTTCATTTATGTGGTTTATGCTCATTTAAATCATCTCCGTTTTCATTAACATTCTTCATTTAGGCTTGTCTATTACAAAAACTGTCCGCATCTTAAAAAAGATGCCCTTGCACCGAAGCCAACTTCACATAACACCGCAAGGCAAACACCCCATCATGGGCTTCCCCGGCAGCATAATTTGACATTTCAAATCCATCAGAAACCTTCACGACACCTGCCCGCATAAGCTTATTTGCAAGATCATCATATTCATGACTGCCACACAACAAAGCAGCCGTCTGCAAATAATTTTTATATCGTCTCAATCCCAAAATTTCCTCATATTTTAAGGGTTTTACCCAAATATTTCTGTACATTATAGATGTTTCCAAACGGTTATCCTTACTTGCTACAATACTGCAGTTTTCCCCTCTAAAAATCTGGATATCTGTCCCTCTTGCTTCTATTTCTTGATGATAAAGCTCCAATGTCACCCTTGCTGATGTAAACAACTTCGTCCCTTCGTCAAAAGCGAAGGGATTTTCTCGTGAAACTTCCTCCAGCACTGGTAAAAATTCGCGACAAAATGCGTATACATCCTCCATATCCTCAGTATCCAAGAAAACACCTTGGCATGAAGAACAAAACAACTGGTTAGTAAGACATATATTAAGGGCAAGCTTTCGCAAATTTTCTTTACTTACACCGGATTTTGTCACGTAGGCAAAGGAAATTTTGTGCCCCCATTCAATAATTTTAGTATTGGGATTAGCCATCGTACGCACAGCTTTAATAGCCTCATCCCCACCCCAAACGACGATTGCATCGGACACATCTGCCAGCCGCTTCATTGCATATATATCCTTTGACGAATAATCAAAAGCATAGACATACTCCTTTAAAGCGGGTTGGATCTTCATCAACTCTTCAAGCAGTGATACAGTAATCCCCTGCTCCTCTTTGGGCAGTTTTACGATATTGATATTACCGCACAGCAACCCTTCCAGCAAACTGACAAAGGGCAGCACATCCATATTTCCGGCTGTAATATGAAACAAAACGCCAAGTGGTGTATACATTTGTGCGGCCTTAGCCCCGCTGTATGTATACACAATCTCTTTGGGCTTATCATAATCCATTCCCAGTTCGAGTTTTAGCCTCTCTCTTATCGCCTGACCACTGAACATTCGCGCTACTTGTCCAATATAAATTTCTGCCAAAACCGGGCTGATGCCCAAATCCGGCAACCTTTTTACAACATCCAAGCTCTCGATATTTTTTACCATGACATCGCAAGCTTCTATGACTAAATTAATGTCCAAGGGCGGCTTCTTTAATGTTTCAAAAATCATGGTATCTATATTTTCTAAAATACCCTGACACGCTTCCTCGCTTATGACCTTTCCGTTTACAAAGTTCATCAAACTCACCCTTTCACAGATTTTTCAAAAATTCCGACGCTTGTTGGGTGCATGTGCGGATATTGGATAAGCCTACACGCCCGATGATATCTATATATGGTGACTGGATGCCGCATCCGCAATCATCTCTCAATACAGCAATGTCATCGGTAATTATGCTGCCATAGGGTGCGCTTGAAAGTATCGGTGTGATAAGATTTAAGAGGCCAGGCGTCCCATTTTCCGCAGGTTTTAAGGTGTTTACATCTCTGATAATCACGCGGCTAAAAACAGGCACATGAAAATGATTATTTTCACATGCTACATAATTGATGGGATGTTCGGCTGCGCTAAAGTGATCTTTAAAATTTTGACGCTGTATCCCTAATGTATCATTGGCCATAGAAAACAGGGCTTCTTTAGAGATTTCCTCGGCAAAAAAAGTTTTCCAGCCGCCTCCGAGAAGCACTTTAGAATTTTTGTGAAGATTTAGCATGATACCTCTATCGGCAAGCTCTGTTAAAAAAAGTTTGAAATATGCGGGAAAACCAATGATCCTGACAGGTTTTTCTTCTTTACAAAATTTTTTAATCGCGTTTATCAAATGGTCTATATCCACTTGATATTCGCCATTTATAATCTGTACAGCGTATTCAATTTGTTTGGCCGGTGCCAATATTGTGAAATATGTCAATGCTTTGGCCGTCGCTGTTTGATTATTTTTGTCCGGCTTAACGCCAAGTATTATGTAATTTGTGCGTCGAAAAGAGATGAGTTTGTGGTGGCACAGCACTTTAAGAGCCATAGAAAGGGCGCATAGGCCCGAGCTCTTATCATAACCGCTTAAAGTTTTTTTGCCGCCGGTGCCGGACGATGTGGTTTTTATCAGTAATTTATCATATGGTTTGCTTAACAGGGTATTGTTTTTCAGATAGGACGTGGGTAAAGATGGGATTTTCCATAAATCTTCTATGCTTTTTAATTTTTTCAGGTCAAAATCAAAACCATCTAATATTTCCTTGTATTCACGGCAATTTTTCATGTGAAAAGTAATATTATCTTTCATGGCTTTTACAAAAATTTGATCTGTAGGAGGCAGATTATATATCTCTTTTGACAAAAACAGTTTTCGGCGATATTTCATGTTTATCACTCCCAACAATATTTGTATAGTTTTTTTTACTTACTATCCTTTTTTCTGGTTTCCCTTTATAGCTGGCTTTGACCGCTTTTGTCGATTTGGTCAAAAGCGGTCGGCTTTGAATCCTGACTTATGACAAACCCTTCCTCTGAACCCGAAATTTACTGGGAGTCGTATCACGATACCGCTTAAATGCTTCAATAAAATAAGACTGACTGTTAAACCCCACCGCACTGGCAACATCAGTTATCAGCATATCCGAATTTTCTAACAAAACCGCCGCCTCATCGGTACGCTTACGGTTTATAAACTCCGTCACATTTACACCGGTCGCTTGCTTAAATGCGCGGCTTAAATAAAACTTGTTAACATAAAACTGCTGTGCCAGACTTGCCAATGTAATCTCCTTGCGATAATTCATAGTTATGTATCGCTCTATTTGAGTGATCACACTCTTTTCAGATGAATCCGAGGTCGCCTGCTGAAATGAGTTGGCATGGCGCAAAAACTCCGCAAGCACCATACATATGCCGTGGTAGCCCTTTAACACAGCATATCTATCACTTTCCGCAAAATGATTACATACCGAAAGCATAAGACTTATAAAATCCGAACGGGTAGACCCATCTATATTTCTTAAAAGCGGCGCCTCAAATAAGTTCATAATCTCCGCCGTCGTAGCCAAATCAAAATATTTGTGAAGAAAGTCGCTATTAAACAGGATATATGCACGCTGAAGATTTTTTTTATGATCCTCATTGTAGATAACTCCATGAAACATTTGTTTTTTAACCAGCACAATATCATGTTTATGCAAAATGTAAGGTACGCTATTTAAAAAGAAGGTCGCTTCGTTTCCAAGAAAACAATAAATTTCGTAGTAATCATGGGAATGAGCCTCTGGTGAAACAGTAACGCCGTAATCATTATTCACTGCATTTGCGCTTACGTATTTGTCCACTCCAGTCACCTCTTACAAAATACAATAAATATTAAGAGTCATACACAGCAATATTGTTATACGGATTATAGCATTTCAAGCAATATAACGAAAGAAAAAAATAGTCGCAGCACGTATGCTAATATGAAGCGTATCTAAAAGCTATTCATTTGAAGGAAAGGATGGATACCATGTATCAGTCAATTTTTACCGACGAGCTGTCTATGGACGCAAAAGTAGCTTTGCCCATTATCAAAAGCTGGGGACTAGAGCATGTAGACTTTCGCGGAATGATCAATGATAAAGGGATTGAATTTCAAACAGAAGCGGAATTGAGAGCGCTAAAAAAACAGCTGGATGAACTGGGCTTTACAGTGGCTGTACTGCAGTCCTCTCTTTGCAAGGTGCATCTGCCTGACAAAGAAAGACAAGCCCAAGAACTCGAAAAATTGGAAGGCTTGATTCGTGCATCGGAAATATTAGAGTGTAAGCTGGTTCGTTCGTTTTTCTATTGGCAGCCCGAAGAAGTGGATATGGATTTATACGGTCAACTGACTATCCGCCCGGACTTAATGGCCGAAGTTACCGAACGTTTTGCGCCGATTTTGAAAAGAGCAAAAGAAGCGGGCTTAATTATCGGATTCGAAAATTGTGGTGTTACGGTTGATGAAGTCATGGCATTTTTAGATATTATTGACATGCCAAAATGGGGGCTTGGATGGGATCCGGCCAATGGTTTTGGCGATATACCCAACGAAAAATGGGCCGATTATATTGTTAAGAGCCTAAAGAGAACAGTGTTAGTACATGTAAAAGCCTATAGCATTTTACCTGAAATACTGACAGTCGAAACCCCTTGGGAGCGTATTCTTCGCAGTATTGAAGCGGCACATATGGATGTCCCTGTATCCATTGAAACCCATAACCCAGAAGTCAGTCCATTGACCGATGATAAGGCCAGTAAACTCTCTGTTGACGCGATCAAACGGCTATGGCCTTTTGATGTATCGGTTTCTCTAAAAGAGGCCGCCCAAGAGGCAGCGTATCCTCCGTGTGCTTTTACCGATAATCCGGTAAAATTTGTAGTTGTTGGGCTGGGCATGGGCCATTTTCGCTGTAATCAAATCGTTAGGAATCCGGCCACAAAGTTATTGGGCGTATGCGACACCAATTTAGAAAAGGCTAAAGAGGCCGGAGAAGAATTTGGCGTAAAGTACAGCGATGATATTCATGTATTCCTCTCGGATCCGGAAGTAGAAGTGATGTACGTCATCACACCAACGGGTACCCACTGTGAAGTTGCGGAACAGTGTTTAAAAGCCGGAAAGCACGTGCTGATGACAAAACCCATGGATGCAAACTCAGAAGCCTGCGAGCGGGTTATTCGACTGGCTAAAGAATGCAACTTACTTTTAGGTGTTGATTTTGATATGCGGCACACCACCGAAATGCTGGAGCTGATGGAGGCATCCCGCCGCGGTTGGTTTGGCCGGATACTTTCGGCAAATACCAATCTGTACGTGAAGCGCACTCAAGAATATTACGACGCCAACGGAGCGTGGCGCGGCACGTGGAAATATGATGGCGGCGGGGCTATGTGTAATCAAGGTGTCCATGAAGTGGACCGTTTGTACGCAATACTTGGTATGCCCAAACAGGTACGGGGTGGGATTGGCAGACAAGCCCACTTTATAGAAACAGAAGACATTGGCTGGTCCGAATGGGAATATGAAAGCGGAGTCGTCGTTCGCTATGCTTCCACTACAAATTATCCGATAGACGCATGGCATGTGCGGATTGAAATTCATGGCACCGCCGGAGCTTACGTGTATACTGAAGGCGGACCCGAAGGACAGCATGCGTGGTGGACCGATACAGATGGCGAGTGGAAAGAGGAAGCGCCCTACCCCATTACGCGGCGGTGGCGCAGCGGCAGTGACAATTTTGCCAACTCTGTACGCACAGGAGAACCTCTCAGTATCGCCGGAGAAGTAGGCGTTCCGTCCCGTGCGATACTTGACGCCATTTACAAAAGCGCTGCAAAAGGCGGCCAATGGGTGGAGCTTGGCACATGCGAGTGCTGCGAGTGAAGATAAATAAAATGAATTTGAATAGGAGCTGGTATCTATGAAATATGCATTGCATTCAATAAGCTACGCCGGGCTATGGGGAGGACAGGCGTATCTGTCTCTTGAAGATTTTATTAGAAAAGCTGCGGCACTGGGTTATGATGGAGTAGAGTTAACAGGAAAAAGGCCTCACTTGTCCGTGCTGGACATGGACGATAAAAAATTGGCTTGCATTAATAAGCTATTGAAAGATGAAGGCTTAGAATGTGCTTGTATTGCGGGATACACAGATTTTTTACTGGGTGCAGACGCAGGCATGTCACCTTCTGTAGAGTTTCAGATATCCTATGTCGACCGTCTTTGCGAGATGGCACAGGCTTTGGACAGTAAGCTGATTAGATTATTTACAGGATATGAAGTAGATGGTATCGGATATCAAAAACAATGGGAAATGTGCGTGGAAGCATTAAGAGAGTGTTCGGTACGCGCGCGAAAATATGGAGTCACCATTGGCATACAAAATCATCATGACATTGCGGTGGAACACACTGCTTTAAAAGAATTTCTTGACGATATCGGTGAAGAAAATTGTTTGCCTATGTTTGATGCCTGGGCTCCCGCACAGATGGATACTGATCTTCAAAATGCTGTAAAGGCTGTAGGCAAAATCGCGTACACAACAGTTGCGGATTATATCCGAATACCACGATATAATTATGTTCCAAATTTGGTTTCTTACAGTAGAAGCCCGGATATGCTAAGGGCTGTAAAAATGGGGGAAGGCTTTATTGATTACAAAACATTCTTTCATGCGCTTACAGCCACAGATTTTGACGGATATGTTGCCTATGAAATGTGTTCACCGCTTCGTGGAGGAGGCTCCATGGAAAATCTGGACAAACATGCAGCCCATTTCTTGGACTACATGAAAGCACTATAACAGTGATGAAACCAAATTAAAATTGTTTCACCCCATAATGGTGAGAGGAGAATTAACAATGTTTAAGAAAATCGGAATTTTTGCCCTGTTACTGTCATTTGCACTGCTGGTTTCCGCTTGTAGCGGCCCTACCGGAGATGGTGCCGCTCCTGCTACGGATGCAGATACCGAATCTATAGATTTGGTATTTGCCTGGTGGGGCAATCCCTTACGTAATCAAATGACATATGACGTACTGCTGCTGTTTGAAGCAGAACATCCCCATATTACAGTTGAACAGCATACCGTAGGCTGGGGAGATTACTGGTCCATGCTTGCTACCATGGCTGCCGGAGGGAATCTTCCCGATGTCATTCAAATGGCCGACACACACCTGGGACAATATGTTGCCAATAATCTGTTAATAGACTTAGAACCGATGATCAACAGTGGTGCCATTAACATGTCTGACGTAGATCCCCTACTCATAACCTTGGGCCGCGTGGGAGACGGAATATTTGATATTTCTATCGGCGTAAATGCCAATAGTATGGGTTATAACAAAACTTTGCTTGATTCCATGGATATTACATTGGAATACCATATGACAATGGACGATTTTATTGATGTAGCCCGCCACATCCATAATATAAGCGGGTATCGCACCCTGTTTCCCAGTTTTTTGCTTGAGTTTATGATACGGGCCAGAGGCTACGTCATGTATACGGAAGAAGGCCTGGGAGGCCAACCGGAGTATTATCAGGAGTTTTTTGAAATACTGGCGATGGGAATTGAAGAAGGCTGGATTATTCCGCCGGAGGCCCTAGCCGGACGTACGGGAATGGAAGAATCTCCAATCTTTTTTGGCAGCGAACCCGGTTTCCGCACATGGAACGCATTCCCTTGGTCCAGCCAGCTGACCGTGTATCAGAGTCAAGCCCCGGAAGGCATGGAATTGGCCTTAACGACCATCCCTACAAGAAACCCAAGGCTTTCTAATCTCGTAAGATCCGGTCAATCTTTATCCATCACCACCCACTCCAACCATCCCAATGAAGCCGCTATGATTATTGACTTTTTTACCAACTCCATAGAGGCCAACGAAATCCTTTTAGCGGAGCGGGGACTCCCTATCTCTTCGGTTGTGTCTCAAGCGATCTATCCTTTAGTGGACGAGTCAACACAGCGCGCGGATTATTTTGTCAATCAGGTAATGACGCCATATTCTTCGCCACCTAACCCGGCCCGGCCGGAAGAAAGCCCCATGGTTGAAAACCATCTGACCCTTTTAACGGAAATGGTATCCCATGGTACTATGACCCCCGCAGACGCCACAAGAGATTTGTTTGACTTTGCCAACTCTGTTTTTGGAAATTAGTGATTATAAAAAAACTGCCTTGCCAATTGTTTCCTAATTGCTCAGGTAAATATTGCTTGACAAAAGCAGCTTCTTGTATTATCCTGCTAAAAATTGAATATTACAGGCGTTGAGAAGAAATAGTAAGCATTTTGGATTTTTCAGAGAGAAGATGGCTGGTGAGAGTCTTCAATGAAAAAATGCCGAACCCATCTTTGAGCTGTGATTCCCAACGGTAACAAGTAAGAATCACCGGGTTCCCTCCGTCAACCGGGAAAGCGTGTTTGCGCTGTGAGTGCAGAGATTTTCTCTGAATTTAGGTGGTACCGCGGATTAATCGTTCGCCCTAAGCTAATATTATAGCTTGGGGCTTTTTTATGTCCCAAGCAAAAGGAGGAGCATATGAAACTCGAAAACCTTGTATGGGACAGATTCAAAGAAAGACCTTCTGAGTGCGCCATCGACAGCCATGCACTGATGACTCGCGGAGGTTACATTAAATACGTAGCAAACGGTATATTTTCTTCTTACACCGTTCTGCGGCGAGTAACGAGAAAAATTGAACACATCATCCGTGAAGAAATGGATGCACTGGGCGGACAAGAAGTTTTGTTGCCGGTTGTACTGCCCGGTTCCCTTTGGCAGGAATCCGGCAGATATCAAGAAGATAATCGCGAACTGGTAAAATTTCGGGATCGCAATGAAAGCCTTCTGCTGCTGGGTATGACCCATGAAGAAGCAGCCGTCCACCTTGTGAGGGAGTATGGACAGTCCTACGTTAAATATCCATTTATGGTGTATCAACTTCAAACCAAATTTCGTGACGAGCCTCGTACCCGTGGCGGCTTGCTGCGAGTACGGGAATTTACCATGAAAGACGCCTACTCATTTCATTCTTCACCAGAAGATTTAGAAAATTATTTTATGCGGTGTTATCATGCCTATGAGCGGATTTTTGCACGGGTTGGCTTACCCCAAGTGATTTCGGTTACGTCCGACTCAGGCATGATGGGCGGCACTATGTCTTATGAATTTATATTGCCAACATCAATCGGTGAAGATTCAATCATCACTTGTAAAAGTTGTGATTACCGGGCTAATATAGAAGCTGCAGACAGCATTATCATAGGCGATGCCACTACTGACGAAAAATCGATTGAAGGCGTCATCTGCCCCCAATGTAACAATCCGACTCTCGTCATTTTCCGTGGAATCGAGTTGGGACATATTTTTCAATTAGGCACCAAATACACAAAACCCATGCAAATGAGTTATCTCGATGATAACGGAAATACTCATTACCCGATGATGGGTTGTTACGGCATAGGTATCGGACGATTGTCTGCTTCAATCTGCGAAGTTTATCATGACGATTGCGGTCCTATTTGGCCGCTGTCAGTGGCTCCGTGGCAAGTGCATCTTTGCTGCCTTCGTGCAGACTACGAACAGGTCAAAGCCCTTGCCGATTATCTGTATTGTCAGCTTCTTTCTGAAAAAATCGAAGTTATATACGACGACAGAGTGACCAGTGCGGGGGTAATGTTTTCCGATGCCGATCTTCTCGGTATACCGATTCGCGTAATCGTCAGTCCCAGAAATATGAAGGATGGTTGCTGCGAAATCGTTACGAGAGAGAAATCGGTAAATCTGAAGGTAAAAACAGATGATATTGTCGTATCGCTTAAAAAATTGATATGCGAACTATCAGAGCGGTAGACGGTGCCGTCAGCTTAACGACAATCTATCAGCTACACGAACAAGAGCCACGTTTCTGTCCGAATCTTCAATCACAAAAAAGTGATTATCGGCAAATCCGGCGTCTGTCCGCAAACCCCAATGTCCGAGAACCAAATACCGGTTTCGGGGAAAAACAATTTGCCCGTTGAAATCTACTACACCTGTTGCTTCACCATCATGGTCGGAAAATTCCATCCATAAAAAATCCGTTCCGCCTATCTGAAGCAAAGTACCATATTTTCCGGCGGGGATGATTTCCTGCCCCGCCGCGTTCACAACGGCATAAGAATACAAAACAGCCCGGTTTTTGCGAGGACTTTGATATAATTTTGTATCAAAGCCGGAGCAAAAACCCCCATCTGTGCGAACCAAAAATCGATTTTCTCCCAAAATGTTAATACTGTAGTACGTGTCAAAGGAGATTACTTCTTGCCCGTAAAAATCCAGCACCGCACTTTCGCGATGTGAAGGCAAATCCATCTTGGTTACCAATACCAACGGATAGGATACTTCCGTAATGCGAAACTCCGAACCAAGCCAAAATACTTCGTTGGTAAGTAAATTATAAATGCCCACTCTGTTATCTTGCGAAACCGGAAAAAGCCAATATTCTCTACAGTATTGTGTATGGAAAAAGAGATTTTCGGGAGAAATACGTTCACCGCTGAAATTGAATATCCCGTGTCCTGTCATTGCATACCCCGGTTTTATAATCCGCAATCTATCCCAAGGCTCAAGCCCTTGTGTAGGAAATGATACAATTTCGCCAGTCTCTTTATTAAAGGCATATTCGTATCCGTCGTCGGACTGCCACAGCACCGCCATACCGTATGCGGAATTGCGTACATCAAGAGAAACAGTTATAACATTCCCTTCCGAATCCCGTAAGCCGCGCCGCTGTGTTCCTGTCTCCGTTTGCTCTTCTGTCACAAATAAACGGTCTCCAGATTCGCCTACAGAAAAAATGTTGCTGTAGATCCCAAAAGGGATAATAATAGTGCCGTCTAAGTTAACCGCCCCCCAACCTTCGTGACTTTTTACCACGGCCGCGTTGTTGTGCACTACCCCGATAGTTTGATATTGTCCCGTAGGAATAATCGGGTTTCCGCTGAAATCATACACACCCGGATTGTCGTCATTGTCCTGAACAACAACGAAGTTATCGCCTACTTGAATGAGATTGATTCTGTTAAATGTGCCAAGCGGTGTAATGTATTCTCCGCTCAGATTGAGAAATGCATAATCGAACCCAGTAATAACCCGGTAAATCTCGCAAAACTCTACTGCGTTTTGGGCAATGATAATGTCGCCGCGAATACTTATCCAATCATAACGCCCAAACGGAACTATAATTTCATATGAATATGGTGGTTGTGTATGAAGATTTTCGAGGTCTTCAATATATCCGGTTTGCCACGGCGGTTCCTCATATAAAGCCGCGGATTCGCTGTACTCGGTAATTGAAGGTGTGTATTCATAAGTCAAATTGGTGTCTACCCCCGGAAGTGGCTCACTATTATTTGTACAGCCACCGCTTAACAT